>Ga0255124_1000002_pt1 | contig 249083 bp, 239 predicted proteins | sample Law_Cont_RepB_8d_FD_188564 | JGI IMG/M metagenome (GOLD analysis project Ga0255124, IMG submission 188564) | Freshwater microbial communities from St. Lawrence River, New York, United States - Law_Cont_RepB_8d | ecosystem: Environmental > Aquatic > Freshwater > River | place: USA: New York... | reverse complement strand
AGGCAGACATGGGGGGCAAGGTCAGGGTCGGGGCGGGGCTGTCCGGCGTTTTGAAAGACATTTCGGATGCTGGATTGTAAGCCGGTTAAAATATTCTGCATCAATAATTATGAATCACAGTACCTGTAAGCGGTCAGGCAGCCATGGGCTGCGACAATCGGCGCAGGTCATTTTTGTCTCGAAAGTGGTGAGCCATGTCGTCCCAATCCTTTGAATTCAACGCCTCCAATCTGGAAGCCTGGCAAAAAGCCGCGACCAAATCCGCCCCCGGTGGCGATGTGTCGGCGCTCAACTGGAAGACGCCCGACGGCATCATCGTCAAGCCCCTGTACACCGCGGCAGACACGGCCAAGCTGCCCTACGCCAACACGCTGCCGGGCTTTGAGCCGTTCTTGCGCGGCCCGCAGGCCACCATGTACGCGGTGCGCCCCTGGACGATCCGCCAGTACGCCGGTTTCTCGACGGCCGAGGAGTCCAACGCCTTCTACCGCAAGGCCCTGGCCGCGGGTGGGCAGGGCGTGTCGGTGGCCTTTGACCTGGCCACCCACCGCGGCTACGACTCCGACCACCCCCGTGTCGAGGGCGATGTGGGCAAAGCCGGCGTGGCCATCGACTCGGTCGAGGACATGAAGATCCTGTTTGACCAGATCCCGCTGGACAAGGTGTCGGTCTCGATGACCATGAACGGCGCGGTCTTGCCGGTGCTGGCCGGCTACGTGGTGGCCGCCGAGGAGCAGGGCGTGCGCCAGGACCAGCTGTCTGGAACGATTCAGAACGACATTCTGAAAGAGTTCATGGTGCGCAACACCTACATCTACCCGCCCGAGCCCTCGATGAAGATCATCGGCGACATCATCGAGTACACGGCCAAGAACATGCCCAAGTTCAACTCGATCTCGATCTCGGGCTACCACATGCAAGAAGCCGGGGCCAACCAGGCCTTGGAGATGGCGTTCACCCTGGCCGACGGCAAGGAATATGTGAAAACCGCGATGGCCAAGGGCATGGATGTGGACGATTTCGCCGGCCGCCTGTCCTTTTTCTGGGCGGTGGGCATGAACTTCTATTTGGAGATTGCCAAGATGCGCGCGGCGCGCCTGCTGTGGTGCCGCATCATGAAGGGCTTTGACGCCAAGAACCCCAAGAGCCTGATGCTGCGCACCCACAGCCAGACCTCGGGCTGGTCGCTCACCGAGCAAGACCCCTACAACAACGTGGTGCGCACCACCATCGAGGCCATGGCGGCCGTGTTTGGCGGCACCCAGTCGCTGCACACCAACTCGTTTGACGAAGCCATTGCCTTGCCCACCGAGTTTTCGTCGCGCATCGCCCGCAACACGCAGCTCATCATCCAGGAAGAAACCCACATCACCCACGTGATCGACCCCTGGGCCGGCAGCTACATGATGGAGTCCCTCACCCAAGAGATGGCCGACAAAGCCTGGGCCATCATCGAAGAAGTCGAAGCCATGGGCGGCATGACCAAGGCGGTGGACAGCGGCTGGGCCAAGCTCAAGATCGAAGCGGCGGCGGCTGAAAAGCAGGCCCGCATCGACTCCGGCAAGGACGTCATCGTGGGCGTGAACAAGTACAAGCTGGCCAAAGAAGACCCGATCGACACCTTGTCGATCGACAACCTCAAGGTGCGCGACGGCCAGATCGCGCGCCTGCAAGCCATCCGTGCCCGTCGCGACAGCGCCAAGGTGCAAGCCGCCCTGGACGCGTTGACCGCCGCGGCCGAATCCGGCCAGGGCAACCTGCTGGACCTGTCGATCCAAGCCATCCGCCTGCGGGCCACCGTGGGTGAAGTCTCCGACGCGCTGGAAAAGGTCTATGGCCGCCACCGCGCCGACACACAAAAGGTGACCGGTGTGTACGCTGCCGCTTACGACTCGGCCGAAGGCTGGGAACAACTGCAAAAAGAGATCGCCGCCTTTGCCGACCAGCATGGCCGCCGCCCCCGCGTGATGATCGCCAAGCTCGGTCAGGACGGCCATGACCGGGGCGCCAAGGTGGTGGCCACGGCTTACGCCGACCTGGGCTTTGACGTGGACATGGGCCCGCTGTTCCAGACCCCCGAAGAGTGCGCCCGTCAGGCCATCGAAAACGATGTGCATGCCGTGGGCGTGTCGACCTTGGCCGCAGGTCACAAGACCTTGGTGCCGGCCATCATCGCCGAGCTGAAAAAGCAGGGCGCCGACGACATCATCGTGTTCGTGGGCGGCGTGATCCCGCGCCAGGACTACGAGATGCTGTACGACGCGGGCGTCAAAGGCATTTATGGCCCCGGCACCCCGATCCCGGCCAGCGCCAAGGATGTGCTCGAGCAAATCAAAAAGGCCGTGGCCTGAGGGCCTGAACGGACGCACGGCGTGACGCCCGATCGGTTGTTGTCAGGTTTGCTGCACGGCACCGCGCCTGTGCAGCGCCGTGCCATGGCCAAGGCCATCACCCTGCTCGAATCGACCCGGGCCGACCACCGGGCGCAGGCCGACGAACTGCTCACCGCCATGCTGCCGCACACCGGCCGCTCGTTTCGCTTAGGCATCAGCGGCGTGCCTGGCGTGGGCAAGTCCACGTTCATCGAAGCCCTGGGGCTGTACCTCATCGCCCAGGGCCACCGTGTCGCGGTGCTGGCGGTGGACCCGTCGTCCACGGTTTCGGGCGGCTCCATCCTGGGCGACAAGACCCGCATGGAGCATTTGTCCGTGCATCCGCAAGCCTATATCCGCCCCAGCCCATCGAGTGGCACCTTGGGTGGCGTGGCTGAGAAAACCCGCGAGTCCATGCTGGTGTGTGAAGCCGCGGGCTACGACGTGGTGATCGTCGAGACCGTGGGCGTGGGCCAAAGCGAGACCGCCGTGGCCAACATGAGCGACATGTTTGTGCTTTTGCAGTTGCCCAACGCGGGCGACGACCTGCAGGCCATCAAAAAAGGCGTGATGGAGATCGCCGATCTGGTGGTCATCAACAAGGCCGACATCGACGCCATCGCCGCCACCCGCGCGCAGCTGCAAATCACCAGCGCCCTGCAGCTCTTGGGCATGCACGCCTCCTCAGGCCACCAGCACGGCGACGACAGCGTCTGGCACCCTAAGGTGGTGCAGATCAGCGCCTTGCTGAACCAGGGCGTCGATGGCTTTTGGGCGGCGGTGAACGAATTCAAGGCCCTTCAGCGCAAAAGTGGGCGCTTGGACCTGCGCCGCCAGCAGCAGGCCTTGTCGTGGATGTGGGAGCGCATCGACGCTGGCCTGAAACACAACTTCCGATCGCAGCCGCATGTGCAAGCGCTGCTGCCGCAACTGAGTCAACAAGTCGCCGCGGGCCAGCTGGCGGCGTCGACCGCTGCCCGTCAACTGCTCAGCGCCTACCAGGCGCAGGGCTGATTTTTGGAATCTTCCTGGAGAAAAGAGAGAGCAACCATGCAAGACATCATCGAACAACTGGAACAAAAGCGCGCCGCGGCCCGCTTGGGTGGCGGCCAAAAGCGCATCGATGCGCAGCACGCCAAAGGCAAGCTCACGGCCCGTGAACGCATCGAAGTCTTGCTCGACGAAGGCACTTTCGAAGAGTGGGACATGTTCGTCGAGCACCGCTGCACCGACTTTGGCATGGAAGCCAACAAGATCCCCGGCGACGGCGTGGTCACCGGCTACGGCATGATCAACGGCCGCTTGGTGTTTGTGTACAGCCAGGACTTCACGGTGTACGGCGGCGCGCTGTCTGAAACCCATGCCGAAAAAATCTGCAAGGTCATGGACCAGGCCATGAAGGTCGGCGCGCCGGTGATTGGCTTGAACGACTCGGGCGGCGCCCGCATCCAGGAGGGCGTGGCGTCTTTGGGCGGTTATGCCGAGGTGTTCCAGCGCAATGTCATGGCCAGCGGCGTGGTGCCGCAGATCAGCATGATCATGGGCCCGTCGGCCGGTGGCGCGGTGTACTCGCCGGCGCTCACCGACTTCATCTTCATGGTCAAGGACACGTCCTACATGTTCGTCACCGGCCCCGATGTGGTGAAAACCGTGACCCACGAAGAGGTCACTGCCGAAGAACTCGGCGGCGCATTGACCCACACCACCAAAAGCGGTGTGGCCGACATGGCTTTTGAGAACGATGTGGAGGCGCTGCTCATGCTGCGCCGCCTGTTCAACTACCTGCCGCTCAACAACAAAGAAAAAGCCCCGGTGCGCAAGAGCGGTGACCCGACCGACCGCATGGACATCAGCCTGGACACCCTGGTGCCCGACAACCCCAACAAGGCCTATGACATGAAGGAGCTCATCGTCAAGACCGTGGACGATGGCGACTTTTTTGAGCTGCAGCCCGATTACGCCAAGAACATCCTGATCGGCTTTGCCCGCATCGACGGCCAGACCGTGGGCATTGTGGCCAACCAGCCCCTGGTGCTGGCCGGTTGCCTGGACATCAAGAGCTCGATCAAGGCGGCCCGCTTTGTGCGCTTTTGCGATGCCTTCAACATCCCCGTCATCACTTTTGTGGACGTGCCCGGTTTCATGCCCGGCACCAGCCAAGAGTTCGGCGGCATCATCAAGCACGGCGCCAAGCTGCTGTATGCCTACGCCGAGTGCACCGTGCCCAAAATCACCGTCATCACCCGCAAGGCCTATGGCGGCGCCTACGACGTGATGGCCTCCAAGCACTTGCGCGGCGATGTGAACTTCTCCTGGCCCAATGCCGAGATCGCGGTCATGGGCGCCAAGGGCGCGGTGGAGATCATCTTCCGCGAAGACAAGGGCGACCCGGACAAGCTGGCCGCCAAAGAGGCCGAATACAAAGCCCGTTTTGCCAACCCCTTCGTGGCCGGTGCCCGTGGCTTCATCGACGACGTGATCCAGCCGCACGAAACCCGCAAGCGCATTGCCCGCTCGCTGGTCATGCTCAAGGACAAAAAGATCGACAACCCATGGCGCAAGCACGGGAACATCCCCCTGTAAGCCGAAGGAGAAGAACAAGATGTTTAGCAAAATTTTGATTGCCAACCGCGGCGAGATCGCCTGCCGTGTCATCGCCACCGCCCACAAAATGGGCATCCAAACCGTGGCCGTTTACTCGGAGGCCGACAAGGAAGCGCGGCATGTGCAACTGGCCGATGAAGCCGTGCTGCTGGGCCCCGCGCCCTCGCGCGAGTCCTACCTGGTGGCCGACAAAATCATCGCCGCGGCCAAGGCCACCGGTGCCCAGGCCATCCACCCCGGCTACGGTTTCCTGAGCGAGAACACCGAATTTGCCAAGCGCTGCGAAGACGAGGGCATCGCCTTCATCGGCCCCAAGGCCCACTCGATCGCGGCCATGGGTGACAAGATCGCCTCCAAAAAGCTGGCCAACGAGGCCAAGGTCAACACCATCCCGGGCTACAACGACGCCATCGACACGGCAGAGCAGGCGGTCGAGATCGCCAAGGGCATCGGCTACCCCGTCATGATCAAGGCTTCGGCCGGTGGCGGTGGCAAAGGCTTGCGTGTGGCCTTCAACGACAAGGAAGCGTTTGAAGGCTTCACCTCCTGCCGCAACGAAGCGCGCAACAGCTTTGGCGACGACCGCGTCTTCATCGAAAAATACGTGCTCGAGCCCCGCCACATCGAGATCCAGATCCTGGGCGACAGCCACGGCAACGTGGTGTACCTCAACGAGCGCGAGTGCTCGATCCAGCGCCGCCACCAAAAAGTGATCGAAGAGGCCCCATCGCCCTTCATCAGCGACGCCACCCGCAAGGCCATGGGCGAGCAGGCCGTGGCCCTGGCCAAGGCGGTGAAATACCAGTCGGCCGGCACGGTGGAGTTCGTGGTCGGCAAGGACCAGGACTTCTACTTCCTCGAAATGAACACCCGGCTGCAGGTGGAGCACCCGGTGACCGAGTGCATCACCGGCCTGGACCTGGTCGAGCAGATGATCCGCGTGGCCGCGGGCGAGAAGCTGGCCTTTGGCCAGGCCGACGTCAAGCGCGACGGCTGGGCCATCGAGTGCCGCATCAACGCGGAAGACCCGTTCCGCAACTTCCTGCCGTCCACCGGCCGTCTGGTGCGCTTCCAGACGCCCAAGCAGAGCATGTTCCAGGGCAACACCAGCGCCTTGCAGGGCGTGCGGGTGGACACCGGCGTGCAAGACGGCGGGGAGATCCCGATGTTCTACGACTCGATGATCGCCAAGCTGATCGTGCACGGCAAAGACCGCAATGAGGCGATTGCCAAAATGCGCGAAGCCCTGAACGGCTTCGTGATCCGCGGCATCAGCTCCAACATCCCGTTCCAGGCCGCTTTGCTGGCGCACCCTAAGTTCGTGACCGGCCAGTTCAACACCGGCTTCATCGCCGAGCACTACGCCCATGGCTTTCGCGCCGAAGACGTGCCGCACGACGACCACGACTTTCTGGCCGCTTTGGCCGCCTTTGTGCGTCGCAAATCGCGTGAACGCGCGGCCAACTTGAGCGGCCAGTTGCCCGGCTACGACGTCAAGGTCGGTCAGGATTACGCCGTGGTCGAGTTGGGGCAGGGCGGCAACAACCGTTACGTCCAGGTGCATGTGGCCGAATTGGCGGGCAAGCGGGGCGAAGCCCTGATCACCGTGGGCGGCAAGTCCTACGCGATCGAAAGCAATTCGCGCCTGAACGACATCCGCATCGAGGGCTGGGTCAACGGCAAGGCCTTCACCGCGCAAGTCGAGCGCGGCACCCTGAAGAACCCTTTGGCCCTGCAGGTGCAGCACAACGGCACCCGCATCGAGGCGCTGGTGATGTCGCCGCGCATGGCCGAGCTGCACAAGCTCATGCCTTTCAAGGCGCCGCCCGACCTCAGCCGCTTTGTGCTGTCGCCCATGCCTGGCCTGTTGGTCGAGGTGTCGGTGCAGCCCGGTCAGAAGGTGCAGGCGGGCGAGCGTGTGGCCGTGATCGAAGCCATGAAGATGGAAAACGTGCTCTTTGCCGCGCAAGACGGCGTGGTCAAGAAAGTGGTGGCCGCCAAAGGCGAATCGCTCACCGTGGACCAGATGATCGTGGAGTTTGAATAAATGGGCATGCAGCGACCGTTCAAAGTGCTGGGGGTCCAGCAAATCGCCATCGGCGGGCCCGACAAGGCGCGCCTGCAAAAACTCTGGGTCGACATGTTCGGCCTGGAGGTGACCGGCACCTTTAAAAGCGAACGCGAGAACGTGGACGAGGACATTTGCGCCATCGGCACCGGCCCCTTCAAGGTCGAGGTCGACCTGATGCAGCCCTTGGACCCCGAGAAAAAACCCGCGGTGCACACCACGCCGCTCAACCACATCGGCCTGTGGATCGACGATCTGCCGGTCGCGGTGGAATGGCTCACCGCGCAGGGCGTGCGCTTTGCGCCGGGGGGCATCCGCAAGGGGGCGGCCGGCTTTGACATCACGTTTTTGCACCCCAAGGCGAACGAGGAGTTCCCGATCGGTGGCGAGGGCGTCTTGATCGAGTTGGTGCAAGCGCCGGCCGAGGTGGTGCGGGCCTTTGCAGCCCTGGCGGCTCAGCCCGCTTGAGGGCCTGCCCGCTGACCACGGAGCCCGTCAGGCCCCGCTCTGGCGGGCTTTGGCTTTGGCCAGCGCCGCTTCGATGATGCGGCGCTTGCGCGAGAGCTCGGCAGCCGCGTCTTCGCCCTCGGGCACCTTGGTGTGCGTGGCCAGATCGGCCAAGGCCGTTTCGGCGTGGGCCTGCTGCTCGGCCTGGTGCGCCAAGGCCTCGCGCTGCAGTCGCGCCTGGCGATCCTGGTAACGCTGGCGGGCGGTGTCGGCCTCGGCCGCCGACCAGGCGGCCCAGCCGGTGCGCGCCTGGCTGACCGGCTCCAAACCAATGCAGTCGACCGGGCACACCGGGATGCACAGCTCGCAACCCGTGCACCAGGGCTCGATCACGGTGTGCATCAGTTTGTTGGCCCCCACAATCGCATCGGTTGGGCAGGCCTTGAGGCACAGGGTGCAACCAATGCACCAGGCTTCGTCGATGATGGCCACATGGCGCGGCCCCTCGCGGCCATGTTCAGGGTTCAGTGCCAGGGCGGCTTGCCCCGTGATGCGGGCCAGACGATCAATGCCCTCCTGGCCTCCGGGCGGGCACTGGTTGATCGGCGCTTGCCCGTCGGCAATCGCCTGCGCGTAGCCAGCGCAATCGGGGTAGCCACAGCGGGTGCACTGCGTTTGGGGCAGGGCATTGTTCAGCCTGTGAAAAAGCGCCTGGTTCGCAGGCGCTGGCAGGGTCGGCGCAGGCATGGGCCTCAGGCTTTTTTCCTGGCATTCACCCCAGTGGTTCGGCCGCCCGACCGGGAAGCGGCTTTGGCAGCGGCTGTTGACGTGGGCGTGACCCGCGTCCTCGCGGCGGTGCGGCCGGGTGTTTGGGCGACCGCTTGGGTGATGGGGCGTGACTTGGGCGACGCGGTCGCTGTGCCGGCGGATTTGCGACTGGGGCTGCCTGTCCTGGCCGAGTAGGACATGATGAATTTGACCAGTTGGGGGTAAACCATGTCGCGCCAGCGGCGGCCACTGAAAATCCCATAGTGGCCAGCACCTTCGACTTCCAGATGCTGACGATCCTTGGCGGGCACGCCGCTGCACAGGTCTTGTGCTGCACGGGTTTGGCCAGATCCAGAGATATCGTCGAGCTCGCCCTCGACCGTCATCAGGGCCGTGCCGCGGATGTCTTGGGGGCGCACCCGCTCGATCTGGCCATCCACGCCTTTGACGTCCCAGGTGCCGTTGACCAGTTTGAAGTCTTGGAACACCGTCTGGATGGTTTCCAGGTAGTAATCGGCGTCCATGTCCAAAACGGCGTTGTACTCGTCATAAAACTTGCGGTGGGCTTCGGCGCTGGCGTCGTCCCCCTTGATCAGGTCTTTGAAATAGTCGTAATGGCTGGTGGCGTGGCGGTCGGGGTTCATGGCCACGAAACCGGTGTACTGCAAAAAGCCGGGATAAACACGGCGGCCAGCGCCGGGGAAGTTCGGCGGCACACGGTAAATCACGTTGTTCTCGAACCACTCATAGCTTTTGTTGGTGGCCAGGTTGTTGACCGATGTGGGTGACTTGCGCGCATCGATGGGGCCGCCCATCATGGTCATGGTCAGCGGGGTTGTCTCACCACGGCTGGCCATCAGGGACACCGCCGCCAACACAGGCACCGTTGGTTGGCAGACGCTGACCACATGGCAGTGGCCATAGATGGCTTGCAAGTGGCGGATGAATTCCTGCACATAGTTGATGTAGTCGTCGAGGTGGAATTCGCCATCAGACAAGGGCACAAGGCGAGCGTTTTTCCAGTCGGTGATGTACACCTTGTGGTCCTGCAGCATGGTCTTGACGGTGTCGCGCAGCAAGGTGGCGTAGTGCCCGGACAAAGGGGCCACGATCAGAACCACCGGCTGCGCCTTGAGTTGGGTCAAGGTGACCGCGTCGTCTGAAAACCGCTTGAATCGGCGCAACTCGCAAAAAGCCTTGTCAATTTCAACGCGCTCGTGGATCGCAACGTCTACCTTGTTGACTTTGACGGTCTTGATGCCGAACTCGGGTTTCTCGTAATCCTTGCCCAAACGGTGCATCAAGGCATAACCTGCAGAAACGCGTTGGGCCAAAGGGGTCTGGGCCATCGGGTTGAGCGGGTTACTGTAAAGCTTGGCCGCAGCTTGTGCCAGATCGGAAAAGGGTTCCATGATCGAGCGTTGTGTTTCGAAGATCTGGTAAAGCATGTGACAGTGTTCCTAGCAACAAAACGGTGCAGTGCAGCGATACTACAGGAGACCTTGAGGTATTTTTTGAGTGCGGCCCCTAAATGGCTGACGCGTTTCGGGCCCCTGAAAAAGAAACCGCCCTGTCAAGGGCGGTTGCCAGCCGGTTATTGGCCTTGATGCGGTCAATTCAGACGACTTTGGCGATCGCCGCGCAGACGTAGTCGATGTTCTTGCTGTTCAGCGCGGCCACACACATGCGGCCGGTGTCGGTGCCGTATACACCGAACTCGTTGCGCAGGCGCACCATCTGGTCCTTGTTCAGGCCGGAGTAGCTGAACATGCCGATTTGGCTGGTGATGAAGGACATGTCCTGCTTGACGCCGGCGGCTTTCAGGCCGTCCACCAGTTTTTGCCGCATGGCCTTGATGCGCACACGCATTTCGGCCAGTTCCTGCTCCCATTGGGTGCGCAATTCGGGGTTGTTCAGCACGGCAGCCACCACCGCGCCACCGTGGATGGGTGGGTTGGAGTAGTTGGTGCGGATCGCGATTTTCAGCTGGCTGAGCACACGGGCGGCTTCTTCCTTGTCGCTGGCCACCACCGAGAGGGCGCCCACGCGCTCGCCGTACAGGCTGAAACTCTTGGAAAAAGAGGTCGAGACGAAGATGTTCAGGCCAGCGGCCACGAATTTGCCGATCACGGCGCCGTCCTCGGCGATGCCGTGGCCAAAGCCTTGGTAAGCCATGTCCAGGAAGGCCGTGAGGCCTTTGGCCTTGACCACCGCAATGACCTGGTCCCACTGGGCGTCGGTGATGTCGTAGCCGGTGGGGTTGTGGCAGCAGGCATGCAGCACCACGATGGTGCCGGGGGCGGCCGCGTTCAGGCTGGCGAGCATGCCGTCGAAGTTCACGCCACGCTTGGCCGCGTCGTAGTAGGCGTAGTTGTCGACTTCAAAACCGGCGTTCACGAAGATGGCGCGGTGGTTTTCCCAGCTGGGGTCGGAAATCAGCACCTTGGCCTGGGGGCTGACTTTTTTCAGGAAGTCGGCACCGATCTTCAGGCCGCCGGTGCCGCCAATGGCCTGGACGGTGGAGACACGGCCGGACTTGACCACGTCCGAATCGGCGCCAAAGACCAGCGCCTTGACGGCGTTGTCATAAGCCACGATGCCGTCGATGGGCAGGTAGCCGCGGGCCGAAGGGGTGGCCATCATGGTTTTTTCGGCCGCTTGCACGCACTGCAGCAGGGGCAGCTTGCCGTTGTCGTCGAAGTACACGCCCACGCCCAGGTTCACCTTGTTGGGGTTGGTGTCGGCGTTGAATTGTTCGTTCAAACCCAAAATCGGGTCGCGGGGGGCCATTTCGACGGCAGAAAACAGAGACATGAAAAGTCCTTGGATTGTTCATTGGTGGCAGGAAACCCGAACCTCGGTTAGGCTTTCGGGCTGTCCCTGATTTTAACGGCCCTGGCCGCTTGGTTTTGCCCGAGGCCGTTTCCAAAGATGTCCACCTTGCCCGAAGTTCCTGCTCTTGTGAGCCCCGATGATGGAAAGTACGCCGCCGGCCAATTCGTCAGCTACCCCAACTCGCCTTTTGAGCTCTTCCAGCCCTACCCACCCGCAGGGGACCAGCCCGTGGCCATCGGGCAGTTGGTCGAAGGGGTGCAGGACGGCGAGGTGTTTCAGACCCTGCTGGGTGTGACGGGGTCTGGCAAGACCTTCACCATGGCCAACGTGATTGCCCAGCTGGGGCGTCCGGCCATCGTGTTTGCCCCCAACAAAACGCTGGCGGCGCAGTTGTACAGCGAATTTCGCGAGTTCTTTCCCAAGAACGCGGTCGAATATTTCGTCAGCTACTATGACTATTACCAGCCCGAAGCCTATGTGCCGCAGCGCGACCTGTTCATCGAAAAGGACAGTGCCATCAACGAGCACATCGAGCAGATGCGGCTGTCGTGCACCAAGAGCATCATGGAGCGTCGGGACGTGGTGATTGTGGCCACGGTCTCGGCCATCTATGGCATTGGCGAGCCAGAGAGCTACCACCGCATGATCATGACGCTGCGCACCGGGGACAAGCTGGGCCAGCGCGACGTCATCGCCCAGCTTATCCGCATGCAGTACCAGCGCAACGACCAGGACTTCAGCCGGGGCAAGTTCAGGGTGCGGGGTGACACGATCGATGTGTTTCCGGCCGAACACTCCGAGCTGGCGATTCGCATCGAGTTGTTTGACGACGAGGTCGACAGCCTGCAGCTGTTCGATCCGCTCACCGGCCGCATCCGCCAGAAGATCCCTCGCTTCACCGTGTACCCGTCGAGTCACTATGTGACGCCGCGCGACAAGGTGCTGGCGGCGGTGGAGACCATCAAGCTCGAATTGGCCCAGCGCCTGAAAGAATTGGTGGGCATGGGCAAGCTGGTCGAAGCCCAGCGCCTGGAGCAGCGCACCCGGTTTGACCTGGAAATGCTGTCCGAAGTGGGCCATTGCAAGGGCATCGAAAACTACACCCGGCACTTGTCTGGGGCCGCTCCGGGTGATCCACCCAGCACGCTCACCGATTACATGCCGGCCGATGCCATCATGTTTCTGGATGAAAGCCATCAGATGATCGGCCAGCTCAATGCCATGTACAACGGCGACAAGGCCCGCAAGACCACGCTGGTGGAGTACGGGTTTCGGCTGCCCAGTGCGCTGGACAACCGGCCGCTCAAGTTCGAAGAATTTGAAAAGCGCATGCGCCAGTGCATCTTCGTCTCGGCCACCCCGGCCGACTACGAAAAGACCCATGCTGGCCAAGTGGTCGAGCAGGTGGTGCGCCCGACCGGGCTGGTGGACCCGCTGGTCGAGGTCCGTCCGGCGACCCACCAGGTGGACGATGTGCTGCAGGAAATCCGCATCCGGGTGGAGAAGAACGAGCGGGTGCTGATCACCACGCTGACCAAGCGCATGGCCGAGCAGCTGACCGACTACCTGTCAGACAACGGCGTGAAAGTGCGCTACCTGCACAGCGATGTGGACACGGTGGAGCGGGTGGAAATTTTGCGCGATCTGCGCCTGGGCGCCTTCGATGTGCTGGTGGGCATCAACTTGCTGCGCGAGGGCTTGGACATCCCCGAGGTGTCGCTGGTGGCGATCCTGGACGCGGACAAGGAGGGCTTTTTGCGCGCCGAGCGCAGCCTGATCCAGACCATCGGGCGCGCGGCCCGCAACCTGAACGGCCAGGCCATCCTGTACGCCGACCGCATCACCGAGTCGATGAAAAAGGCCATGGGCGAGACCGAGCGGCGTCGCATCAAGCAATTGGCGTACAACGAGGCCATGGGCATCACCCCCCAGAGCATCGTCAAGAAGGTCAAGGACCTGATTGACGGCGTATACAGCGAAAAATCGGGCAAGGAGGCCGAACGCCTCGAGCAAGCCGCAATGCAACGGGCCAAGGTGGAGGACATGAGCGAAAAAGACGTCGCTCGGGCCATCAAGCAATTGGAAAAGCAGATGATGGAGCACGCCCGTAACCTGGAGTTCGAAAAAGCCGCCCAGGTGCGCGATCAACTGGCCATCCTGAAAGAGCAAGCCTTTGGCGCCTCGGGGGGCGACAAGGTCGTGCCTTTGATTCGGGCTTGACCCGTCCATTAACCCGAGTGATTTGATCGGGATTGCGCTATACTTGACTTGTTTAGTCGGAAACCTGCCTTGACAGGTCTCGGACCCAGCCCTCTTCACTTCAGGAGTCTGCCATGCGTTTGACCACCAAAGGCCGTTTCGCCGTCACGGCCATGATCGATCTGGCCTTGCGGCAAGACGCGGGCCCCGTGACTTTGGCCGCCATCAGCCAGAGGCAGCAGATTTCCCTGTCATATCTGGAGCAGCTTTTTGGCAAGCTGCGTCGCCATAACCTGGTCGAATCGACGCGTGGCCCCGGTGGCGGATACACCCTGGGACGCAAATCCAGCGAGATCACCGTGGCCGACATCATCTTGTCGGTCGATGAACCCATCGATGCGACCCACTGCGGGGGCAAGGAAAATTGCCATGGCGGCGATGGTCGCTGCATGACGCACGACCTGTGGGCTTCCCTGAACTCCAAAATGGTGGAATTCCTCGACTCGGTCTCCCTGCAAAAGCTGGTGGACGACCAGCTGGCCAAAGGTCTCGTGGTGGAGATCAATCCCTCACCCAGGCGTGCCATCGCTCCCATGCCGGTCAGCAAGCCGATCCGGCTGACAGGCCCTAATTCCGTGTTTGATCTGGGCAATGTGTTTGCCAAATCCTGATTGAAAAGAAAACCCATGACCACCCCCCACTTTCCCATTTACCTCGATTACGGCGCCACCAACCCTTGCGATCCGCGCGTGGTGGACGCCATCATCCCCTGGTTGCGCGAACACTTTGGCAACCCCGCATCCCGCAGCCACGCCTGGGGCTGGGAGGCCGAAGAAGCGGTCGAAAAAGCCCGTGAGCAAGTCGCCGATCTGATCGGTGCCGACCCCCGCGAAATCGTCTGGACCAGCGGTGCCACCGAATCCAACAACCTGGCCATCAAGGGCGCTGCCCACTTCTACAAATCTCGTGGCAAGCACCTGATCACCGTCAAGACCGAACACAAGGCGGTGCTGGACACCATGCGTGAACTCGAGCGCCAAGGTTTTGAAGTGACCTATATGGATGTGCAGGCCGATGGCTTGATCAACATGGACGCGCTCAAAGCCGCGATCCGCCCCGACACCATCCTGATCAGCGTGATGTTCGTCAACAACGAGATCGGCGTGATCCAGGACGTGACCGCGATTGGCAACCTGTGCCGTGAAAAAGGCATCGTCTTCCATGTGGACGCTGCGCAAGCCACCGGCAAAGTCGAGATCGATATGACCCAGTTGCCAATCGACCTGATGAGCCTGGCCTCGCACAAAACCTATGGCCCCAAAGGCATTGGCGCCTTGTACGTGCGCCGCAAGCCCCGCATCCGCCTGGAAGCGCAGATGCACGGCGGCGGCCACGAGCGCGGCATGCGCTCGGGCACCTTGCCCACCCACCAGTGCGTGGGCATGGGCGAAGCGTTCCGCATTGCCAAGCTCGAGATGGCCCAGGACAACGCCAAGGCGCGCGCCTTGCACGACCGCCTGATCAACGGCCTGAGCGACATGGAGCAGGTGTTTTTGAATGGCCACGCCACCCAGCGCGTGCCGCACAACATCAACATGAGCTTCAACTTCGTCGAAGGCGAATCGCTCATCATGGGCATCAAGGGCCTGGCGGTGTCGTCCGGTTCGGCCTGCACCTCGGCCAGCCTGGAGCCCAGCTATGTGCTGCGCGCCTTGGGGCGCAGCGACGAGTTGGCCCACAGCAGCCTGCGCATGACGATCGGCCGCTGGACCACCGAAGAAGACATCGATTACGCGATCAAGACCATCCGCGAGAACGTTGCCAAGCTGCGCGAACTCAGCCCCCTGTGGGAAATGCACAAGGATGGCATCGATCTGAGCACCATCCAGTGGGCCGCTCACTGACCACCCATTGACCCGAACACGGAGAACACACCATGGCTTATTCTGAAAAAGTGGTTGACCATTACGAAAACCCCCGCAACGTTGGCTCGTTTGACAAGGGCGATGAGGATGTGGGCACGGGCATGGTCGGCGCGCCCGCTTGCGGCGATGTGATGAAGCTGCAGATCAAGGTCAACCCGCAAACCGGTGTGATCGAAGACGCGCGCTTCAAGACCTATGGCTGCGGCTCCGCCATTGCCTCGAGCTCGCTCGTGACCGAGTGGGTCAAGGGCAAGACGCTCGATGAAGCTGCAGCCCTCAAGAACAGCCAGATTGCCGAAGAGCTGGCCTTGCCACCGGTCAAGATCCACTGCTCCATCCTGGCCGAAGACGCCATCAAGGCCGCCGTGGACGACTACAAGAAAAAGCACCTGAACTGACATGGCCATCACACTGTCTGAAGCCGCAGCCCGGCACGTCAACCGGTATCTGGCCAAGCGTGGTTCGGGTGTCGGTGTGCGCCTGGGTGTCAAGACCACTGGGTGCTCGGGCCTGGCCTACAAGCTCGAATACGTGGACGACATCGCCCCGGAAGACGTGGTCTTCGAAGGCCATGGTGTCAAAGTGCTGGTCGATCCCAAAAGCCTCGCCTACATCGATGGCACCGAGCTCGACTTCGTGCGCGAAGGGCTGAACGAAGGTTTCCGCTTCAACAACCCCAACGAACGCGACCGATGTGGTTGCGGTGAATCGTTCCGCGTGTGATTTCCCTGCAAGCCAACGACTTTGAATTGTTTGACGTCCCTGTGCAGTATGCGCAGGACCGCGCACAACTCGATGCCCGCTGGAAAGCCCTGCAACGCGAAGCCCATCCGGATCGTTTTGCTGCCGAGGGGGCCGCTGCCCAGCGCGTGGCCATGCAGTGGTCGGTACGCATCAACGAGGCCTACCAGCGCCTCAAGGACCCACTCCAGCGCGCCGCCTACCTGTGCGAATTGCAAGGTGCGCCTGTACAGGCCCACAACAACACAGCCATGCCAGCCGCTTTTCTCATGCAGCAGATGCAGTGGCGCGAAAGCCTCGAAGACACCGGCACCATCGCAGGTCTCGAGTACCTGGCCGACGAAGTGCGTGCCGAGCAAGGCCGCGTCCAGCATGAGTTGGCCCGCTTGCTGGACGAAGCCCACGATCCCGTGCAAGCGGTGGGGCAGGTGAGGGCGCTCATGTTCATTGCGCGTTTCACCCAGGAAGTGAACGCTAAACTCGACCGATTGACCTGATCATTTTCCGCACGGCCAGCAATGTCCGGCGGCATGAACCTTTTCCCTGATGCACCATGGCCTTACTGCAAATTTCCGAACCGGGCCAGTCGCCTGACCCTCATCAGCGGCGCATCGCCATTGGCATTGACCTGGGGACCACACACTCCCTGGTGGCCTCGGTGCGCAACGGCGTGGCCGAATGCCTGCCCGACGAGGCAGGCCGCATGATCTTGCCTTCGGTCGTGCGCTTCATGCCCGGTCAGGGCCGGCAAATCGGCTTTGATGCGTTGCAGTCGGCCGCCACCGATCCGGTCAACACCATCGCATCGGTCAAACGTTTCATGGGTCGCGGAGTGCTGGACATCGTCGAGCGCAGCAAGCTCCCTTACGAGTTCGTGGCCAGTCAAGACTTGGGCAAGGGCGGCATGCTGTCCATCCAGACCGTGCAGGGCCCGAAGTCGCCGGTCGAAGTCAGTGCCGAAATCCTGGCCACCTTGCGTTACCGCGCTGAAGACACGTTCAACGACGACCTCTATGGTGCGGTCATCACGGTACCGGCCTATTTTGACGATGCCCAGCGCCAGGCCACCAAGGACGCTGCCCAACTGGCCGGTCTGAATGTGCTGCGCCTGATCAATGAACCCACGGCTGCCGCCATCGCCTATGGTCTGGACAACGCCAGCGAGGGTGTTTATGCCGTGTTCGATCTGGGCGGGGGCACCTTTGACATTTCGATCCTTCGCCTGACGCAAGGTGTGTTCGAGGTGCTGTCGACCGGGGGCGATTCTGCATTGGGCGGTGACGACTACGACCAGGCTCTGGCCGATCTCGTCCTGGCCCGTCAGCCCGCATTGCAGGCGGTCACCGCCGAGGACAAAACCCGGCTCAAAGCAGCAGCCCGCGCCGCCAAGGAAGCCTTGAGCGCAGCCGACAGCACCACGCTTGAGTTGCCCCTGTCGATGGGGGCCTTGGCCGCTGCCGTCAGCCGGGCCGATTTCGATCAAGCCACCCAGTCCCTCACGGCACGCTGCATGAGCGCTGTGCGCAAAGCCTTGCGTGACGCCCAACTGGACAAGAACGATGTGCAAGGCGTGGTCATGGTCGGCGGTTCTACCCGCATGCCCCAAATCCAGCGTGCAGTGGCCGATTTTTTTGACCAGGCCCCGCTCAATAACCTCAACCCCGATGAAGTCGTCGCCCTGGGTGCGGCCATTCAGGCCAACCAACTCGCGGGCAACAACGCCGCGGGCGAGCTGCTGCTGCTCGACGTGATCCCCTTGTCGTTGGGCATCGAGACCATGGGGGGCCTGGTTGAGCGCATCATCCCGCGCAATCAGACGATTCCAACGGCCATGGCGCAGGACTTCACCACTTACCAGGACGGTCAGACCGCGCTGGCGCTGCATGTGGTGCAAGGCGAACGCGATCTGGTGCACGATTGCCGCAGCCTGGCCCGCTTTGAACTGCGCGGCATTCCGCCCATGGTCGCCGGCGCTGCCCGCATCCGCGTGACTTTCACGGTAGACGCCGACGGCTTGTTGAGCGTGGGGGCCAAAGAGCAAATCAGCGGTGTCGAAGCCCGTATAGACGTCAAACCCTCCTATGGCCTGAGCGACGGTCAAATTGCTGCGATGCTGCAAGACAGCTTCACCACCGCCCAGGCCGACATGCAGGCCCGCGCCCTTGTCGAAGCCCGGGTCGATGCCGACCGCATGCTGCTGGCCACGCGCAGCGCCCTGCAGGCCGATGGTCACTTGCTCACGGACACCGAACGCGCAGCCATCGATGCGCAAATGCGCACCTTGCAGGCCGCCATCCAGACCGAAAACAACGCCAAAGCGCTGGAAGACTGCACCCAGGCACTGGCCAAAGGCACAGAAGCTTTTGCCGCCGAGCGCATGAACCACAGCATCCAGAAAGCCCTGGCCGGGCAAAACATCCAGTCCTTGTAAAAGCCCGATCTGACCTGAAATTCCAGACACTTATGCCCGTCATCCACATCTTGCCCCATCCCGAATACTGCCCCCAAGGTGCGCAAATCACAGCGCCTGCAGGCACCAGCATCTGCGAGGCCCTGCTGGACAACAAAATCAACATCGAACACGCCTGCGACATGAGCGCGGCTTGTACCACTTGCCATGTGGTGGTGCGCGAAGGCTTCAAAAGCCTCAACGAGATGGAAGAAACCGAGGAAGACCTGCTCGACAGAGCCTGGGGTTTGGAGCCCAACTCCCGCCTGAGTTGCCAAGCCTATGTGGCCAAGAGTGACCTGGTGATCGAGATCCCGCGCTATACCATCAACCATGCCAAAGAAAATCACTGAGCCCTGACATGCGCCAAATCGTTCTCGACACCGAAACCACGGGCCTGTCTGCCGAAGGGGGCGATCGCATCATCGAACTCGGTTGTGTGGAGTTGTATGCCCGCAAACTCACCGGCAACAACCTGCATTTTTATTTCAACCCCGAGCGTGACAGCCACGAAGATGCGCTCAAGGTGCACGGCATCAGCAACGAGTTTTTGCGCGACAAACCCAAGTTCGCGCAACTGGCCGAAGACATCCTCCACTACCTGGGTGATGCAGAACTGATCATTCACAACGCGGCTTTTGACATCGGTTTTCTGAACAAGGAACTGGAGCGGGTGGGCAAAAAGCCGCTCAAGGCCTACGTCAGCAATGTGATCGATACCCTGGCCATGGCCAAGGAAATGTTTCCCGGCAAACGCAACAGCCTGGATGCACTGTGTGACCGCCTGGAGGTGGACAACTCGGGTCGCACCCTTCACGGCGCCTTGCTCGATGCCGAGTTGCTGGCCGACGTCTACATCAACATGACCCGCGGACAGGAAGCCTTGTTGATCGATGTTGGTGAAGCCCCTGGCCAGTTGCAAAGCATGATGGTGTCCGTGGACTTGAGTCAATACGCCTTGCCGGTTTTGTCCGCCAATGCGCAAGAGTTGGTTGCCCACGAGGACGTGTTGGCGCAACTCGATAAATCGAGCGGTGGCAAAACCGTGTGGCGTCAGGCCCAACCGGGCTGACGCTATCACACCCGGTCAGCCAGGCTTCTCCACGCGGTTGGAGACCCCGATAGGCCAACTGGCGCTGATTTTCATGGCATAATCGCGGTCTTCGCTGAACAGCGCAGGGCGATTAGCTCAGGGGTAGAGCACTGCATTCACACTGCAGGGGTCGCAAGTTCGAAACTTGCATCGCCCACCAAAAATTCCCAATGAAATCAAGCACTTAGAGGAAACTCTAAGTGCTTTTTCTTATGTTCAAAGTAGTATGGTCCGGGTTTACTACTTCTCATAGATTTTTCGATGTCTTTTCATAGATTTCGGAACAGTCAAACAAGCCTAATTCAATCTGTTCTCAGTGACGCCAGCATGGTGTCAATGCGGCCTTGCTTTTTGCCTCTGCGCAGACGCAGCTAACGCTGTGCTCAGCTTGAAAAAAACGCTACGTTTGTTTTGAAATGAGTCCAGCTACTTGGCCCAGCGAACCCAAGAAAAAACGCGCTGTAGGGCTTTTTTGAGCGCCGCACGGGTGCCAGCTGCAAAAGAGCACTGCCTTACGCAGACTTTGCACGCCAACAGCCGTTAAACGCTGATGGTGGTCGTCGACGCGATCAAGCCTGATCGACAACTACCGCCCCAAGCGGTCCTTTCGGTCCGTGCCCTTGACCACCATGGGCAGCTTCTGGAAGGCAATTCCGAATGGGACTTCGAAATGTCCAGTTGTGATCAGCAAAAGTCGGTCCATGGACTTGCAGCCTGGCATCCGCACCAACTGTGCTCAATTTCTTCACCAATTGCCAGGGGTGCCTCTGGTGCGACCCGTGCTGAGGCATCGGTGCACTGGGCCCAGGGCGCCGAAACGCATCCACGGCTGGACCCGGGTTGAACCTCATCGTGGGCCGCAACAAGGCCCGAGCCTGTCTTACAACGCGTTGATCGGTATCTTCACGTAGGCCGTGCCGTTTGCCTCCTTGGGCGGCATCTCGCCGGCGCGGATGTTGATCTGCACCGCCGGCAGAATGAGTGCGGGCATCTCCAGTGTGGCATCTCGCTTGGTGCGCATCTCCACAAACTGGGCCTCACTGATGCCGTCGTGCACATGGATGTTCTTGGCCCGCTGCTCGGCCACAGTTGTTTCAAATGCGACCGGGCGGTTGTTAGGCGGGTAATCGTGGCACATGAACAGTCGCGTCTCGGACGGCAGGCTCAGAATCTTGCGAACGGACGCATACAGCGTCCGGGCATCGCCACCGGGGAAGTCACAGCGGGCCGTACCCACGTCGGGCATGAACAACGTGTCGCCTCCGAACACCGCATCGCCGACCTGGTAGGCCACGCAAGCGGGCGTGTGGCCCGGCACCGCCATGACGCGTGCGGTGAGTTCGCCAATGCGAAACTCTTCCTCGTCCTTGAGCAGCGCATCGAATTGCGAGCCATCCTGTCGAAATTCGGGCTCCAGGTTGAAGATGCCCTTGAACACCTTCTGCACCCGCGTGATTTGGTCGCCGATGCCGATCTTCCCTCCAAGCTTTTGCTTCAGGTACTGGGCAGCGCTCAGGTGGTCGGCGTGCGCATGGGTTTCCAGGATCCACTGCACCAGCAGGCCGTTGGTCTTCACGTAGTCAATCACCGTGTCGGCCGAGGTGGTGCGGGTGCGACCGGACTTGTGGTCGTAGTCCAGCACCGAGTCGATGATCGCAGCGGCCGAGCCCGGGCCATTGTGGACGACGTAGGTCAACGTCCAAGTGGCTGCGTCAAAGATGCCGTGGACTTGGGGCTTCTGCGTGTGGGTGGTCATGGAAAGATCCTTTCAGTTAAGTTTTTAATAGTCTATTGACAAATATATTGTTTGTCAATAAAGTATGGCCATCGCCGTGACTGAAAGCTCTTGCAAGAGCCCGTACCCATGACCACCGACACACTCGATCTCCAAGACATGCAGGCCGCGGCCGAACGCGCCTGCGAACTGATGAAGGTGCTTTCCAACCCCGACCGTCTGCTCATCTGTTGCCAGCTTTCCCAACAGGAAATGTGTGTGGGCGAGCTTGAAACAAGCCTCGGCATTGTGCAGCCCACGCTGTCGCAGCAGCTGACCGTGCTGCGCAACGCGGACCTGGTTGTCACCCGACGTGAAGGCAAGAACATCTTTTACCAACTGACCAGCACTTCAGCACTGGCCGTGATGAACACCCTTTTCCAACAGTTCTGCACCCCCAAATCACAAGGAGCAAAAAGTGAACATTGACTGGACCCACTTCACACCCTGGACGGCGCTGGCTGGCGGCATCCTGCTAGGCATCGCATCGGCCGCCTTCATCCTGGTCAACGGCCGTGTGCTGGGCATCAGCGGCATCCTGGGCGGCCTCTTGGTGCCCAAGCGCAGCGATGCCAGCTGGCGTGTGTTCTTCTTGTTGGGCATGCTGCTGGCCCCGGCCACGCTGTCGCTGCTGGCTCCTGGCCTGATCAGCGCGCCACGCATCGAGGCAGGCACCGTCGCCATCGTGGTGGCGGGTCTCTTGGTCGGCCTGGGCACACGCTATGGCTCGGGTTGCACCAGCGGCCACGGCGTGTGCGGCCTGTCGCGGCTGTCGCCGCGCTCGCTGGTGGCCACGATGGCCTTCATGGCCTCGGGCTTTGCCACGGTCTACGTCATCCGCCACCTGATCTGACCACTAGGAGCCTGTCATGAACCGTATTTCTGAATTCGCCATCGGCCTCCTTTTCGGTTGGGGCCTGCTGATCTCTGGCATGACCGACCCCGGCAAGGTGATTGGTTTTCTGGATCTCGCTGGCACCTGGGACCCCTCGCTGGCCTTCGTGATGGGCGGCGGCGTTTTGGTGGGCCTTTTTGGTTTTACCGTGGCTAAAAAGCGCACCCGCAGCTTGCTTGGGTCGGCCATGCACTTGCCCACCTCGCGCGACATCGACCGTCGCCTGGTGCTGGGCTCGCTGACGTTCGGCGCTGGATGGGGCCTGGCGGGCTTTTGTCCGGGCCCTGGCATCGTCGCCATGGGCGCAGGCGAGTCCAAGGCCGCGCTGTTCGTGGTGGCCATGATCGCCGGCATGCTGGTGTTCGAAGTGGTGGACCGCAGGGCCAAGGCCAGGGCAGCACGCGGCGCAGGAGCCTGAGATGCGTGCGAGACTGCCCCGGCTGCCCATGATCGATTGGACGCGCGGTTACGACCGCACCACCTTGTCCAGCGACCTGGTGGCGGCAGTCATCGTCACTGTCATGCTGATCCCCCAGAGCCTGGCGTATGCCGCGCTGGCGGGGCTACCTCCGCAGGTCGGCTTGTACGCCAGCATCGTGCCGTTGCTGATGTATGCCGTATTCGGAAGCAGCCGGGTGTTGGCGGTGGGGCCGGTGGCCGTGGTGTCGCTGATGACGGCCACGGCCATTGGCGATCTGGCTCAGGCGGGTTCACTCGCCTATGGAACACTGGCCATCACACTGGCGTTTATATCGGGCGCGATGTTGCTGCTCATGGGCTGGCTTCGTCTCGGTTTTCTGGCCAACTTCCTTAGCCACCCAGTGATCTCGGGGTTCATCACGGCCTCGGCCCTGCTGATTGCAGCCGGCCAGCTCAAAGTGATCCTCGGGGTCAAGGTGGAAGGCCATCACTTCTTGGAACTTGTGCTGGGGCTGGTGCGCCAGGCGTCCGACATCCACACCCTGACTGCGGCCATGGGTTTGGGGACTGTCGCTTTCCTTTTCTGGGCCAGGCGCGGCGTCAAGCCCCTGCTGCTCGGCTTGGGCTTGGGGCCGAGGCTGGCAGACGGCCTCGCGAAGGCGGCGCCCGTAGCGGGCATCGCGGTCACGGCCCTGCTCACCTGGACCAGCCAATGGCATGAGCAGGGGGTGCGCATCGTGGGCACGGTGCCCCAGGGTTTGCCGCCGTTCACCCTGCCTTCGTGGGACTGGTCGCTCTGGCAGCAGCTGGCGGTGCCGGCCTTGCTCATCAGCGTGGTGGGCTTTGTGGAATCGGTCTCGGTGGGCCAGACCCTCGCGGCCAAGCGCCGTCAGCGCATCGTGCCCGATCGCGAACTGGTCGCTCTGGGTGCGAGCAACCTTGGCGCGGCTCTGACCGGAGGCTTTCCGGTGACGGGCGGCTTTGCTCGCTCGGTGGTCAATTTCGATGCCGGGGCGCAGACGCCCGCTGCGGGCATCTTCACGGCTGTGGGCATTCTCCTGGCTGCCTTGCTGCTCACCCCAGCGCTCTATTACGTGCCACAGGCCACCCTTTCGGCCACCATCGTGGTGGCTGTGCTGTCCCTGGTGGATCTGCGTATCCTGCGCAGCACCTGGGCCTATTCGCGCGCTGATTTCTCAGCGGTCTTGGTCACCCTGTTTGTCACACTTGTGGCTGGCGTGGAGGTTGGGCTGGTGGCCGGCGTGGGTTTGTCACTGTTGCTCTACCTCTACAAAACCAGCCGCCCGCACATCGCCGAAGTCGGATTGGTGCCGGGCACCGAGCATTTCCGAAATATCCTGCGCCACGAGGTGGCGGTGAGCCCCCAACTGGCCAGCCTGCGCGTGGATGAAAGCCTTTACTTTGCCAATGCACGCGTGCTGGAAGACCGAGTCAATGCCCTGGTGGCCGAACGGCCTGCACTCAAACACCTGGTGCTCCAGTGCTCGGCGATCAACGATATCGATGCCAGTGCGCTCGAAAGCCTGGAAGCCATCGACCAGCGGCTGCGCGACGCAGGCCTGAGTCTGCATCTGAGCGAGGTCAAGGGCCCGGTCATGGACAAGCTGCGATTCACCGAATTTCTTCAGCACCTGAGCGGGAAGGTGTACCTGAGCCACTATCAAGCTGTGACCGAATTGGTACCCGAAATCTTTCATTCGTCAAATGGCCGGATTCAGCTTGATCAAGGCAATGCGAGTGAACAGCTGATTTCATCCGGATCGTCCAGTCTGAGGGTGTCCAAGCCATAACATCGGTCATCACTGATGAAGTCCTTGACATGAAAAACAGATCTATTTCACCGTGGCCCCGCTCCTGGTTATCCCTTCCGTCATGGCAAACGACAAAGCCAAAATGATGGATGAACTTTCAGGTGATCTGGAGTTTGTGGACCATGGCGGGGGCATCAACTTTCCAGAGCAAATTCCAAAAAGTGAGTACGCCAAGATGATGGTGATGGATGCACGCGATGCCGCTCAATACGCCAAAGAGCACATTGCCGGTGCAGTCAACATCGAGTGGCGTCAGGCCTTGGCCAAGCGGGGCGACATCCCCAAGAATAAGCCGGTGCTGATTTATTGCAGCACGGGCACTCTTTCAGTACAAGCTGGCTTTACGGAGCACGATGGGCACTGGTGTCGAAGGGCCTGATCAAGGACGGAAAAGCTCGATCCACAAGCCATGGAAGAATGCCCATGCGTTCGAGCGGCAGCCTCAAACTGCACGATGACAACTGTCTGGGGATTCGGGGGAATGCCGCCATGGGTTTCAGGGGGGTGGGGCATTCAGGACGATGCCGTGTCCCAGTGCCTGCGCCAGGATGGTGGGTGCATGATGGGCTGCGTGCCCCCGCCAAGCCACGATCTGGTCGGGCCGTATCAGGATCAAGGGCACCTCGTAGAGCGCCAGGATGTCTGGACCAGGATGCATCACCACTTGCAAATCCAGCTTCATTTCATGGGCCACATCCACGAAAGACTGGACATTCGGTGGCGCGTCACCCAGTACCAGCAGCGTCCATTCGAAGTTGAAACTGTCATAAAGCGAGCGGCCATCGGCCAGCCAGGCATGTGGCGGTCTGCCGCCTGGCGTGGCGCAAGGCACATAGCTGTTGGCGGCATCGGGCGGTGCCGTGGTGCCATCGTCCACGACGATGGGGCTGCCGTGGTAGCGGCCACCAAAAGTCACGCCCGGGATGTTGAACTCGCGCCGCACATGCCCGTTCAGGTAGTCCGAGGCTGTGGCGCGAGCCGCGTCGCCTTGCGGGCCAGTTTCTTCCAGCTCAGGCGCCGCTTCAAACAAGCCGATCGAGTCTGCAAACTGCCGCGCATAGCCCGTGTTGCGCACGGCCAGCGGGTGGCGCTCTAAGGCGTAGCTGTCCAGCAAGGCTGCAGGGGCTTGGCCCTTGAGAACACTGGCGAGCTTCCAGCTGAGGTTGACCGCGTCTTCGACTGCGGTGTTGTACCCGAGCCCCCCCGTGGGTGTGAACAGATGGGCCGCATCGCCGCCCAGGAACACCCGCCCTTGCTGAAAAGACTCGGCCACCAATGCGTGTCCGGCCATCCAGGTGGCCATCGACAAAATCTCGATGTCAATCGCTTGGCCATAGGCTTGCGCAAACAGGCGCCGAGCATCGGCTTCGGACAGGGCCTCGGTGGCGGCATCGTCGGCCATCTGAATGTGAAAAGCGAATTCGCTCACGCCATCGACCGACATGATGAAGGCGCGCAATTCTGGGTTGACCACCACGTACATCCAGGACCGGTCGTTCGGGTTGCGGGCATAGAAGTCGGGGGCCTTGAGGTAGACCGCCAGCATCTTGCCGCCCATGAATTTGCGCTTGAAGCCGGTGGCCCCGCCCCAGGCGATGCCCAGCTCGTGGCGCACAAAGCTGCGGGCACCGTCTGCGCCCACCAGGTAGGCGGCTTGGACATTCAGCAGCGCATCTCCAGTCAACGCATTAACCGTCGCGTTGATGCCATCACCGGTGTCCTGAAAGGCCGTCAGTTGCCAACCGTAGCGCATGTCGACGCTGGCTTGCTCTTGCGCATGGCGGTGCAGGCAGACTTCGACATATTTTTGCGACACCCGGTGTGGCAGTTCGGCCGCACTCCATGAGCCCGACATGTTTTTGATCGCCTGGGGTGCAGCGGCGGCCGTGGGCAGGCGCAGGCGGGCCAGCTCGATGCCGGCAAAGCGTGTGAGGTAGGCAATGTCGGTGGGGTGATCGGGCGGCAAACCCATGCTGCGGATTTCATGGGCAAAGCCCAGGCGCCGGAAATGCTCCATGGTGCGCGCTTGCGTGGCGTTGGCCTGCGGGTTGAAGGCGGTGCCGGGTTTGGCATCGACCAGCAGGCAGCGTATATTGCGCCTGCCCAACTCGATGGCCAGCATCAGGCCGCAAGGGCCGCCGCCAGCGATGAGGACATCGACGGTGAGCGTGGAGGCCATGGTGTGGGTGTTCAGGTGATGGGACCGTGGAAATGAGAGACCGGATCAGTTTTCGCGGACCAGCCGGATCGGCAGCTCCACCGCCAGGTACTGCGCGGGCAGCCCCAGCCGTGCGGCAGTGGCCGGGTCGGATGCGGGCTTGAAGTCACAGACCAGTGAGGCACGAACGCCAAAGACTGCGTCTTTGTCCAGCCAGGGGTCTGCTGCATCAAACACTTCGGTGATCAGGCTGCGGTGGCCGGGCGCTTCCACGATGACGTGGTAATGGGCTGGCCGCCAAGCATCTCGGTGCGACAGGCGCAGCAGCTCGCCCACCGGACCGTCGGTGGGCACCAGGTAGGGGCGCGGACGTATGGTGGCCAGCTCAAAACTGCCGTCGGCTTGTACCTGGATCTGGCAGCGCAGGTTGTCTTGGGGCTGACTGTCGTCCAATTGCCAGTACATGCCGTTGTCGGCGTTTTGCCAGAAGTCGATGGTGGCGTTGGCCAGGGCTCGACCTTCGGTGTCGGTCACGCGGCCCTGAATCAGCACCGCCTCGCCTGCGTTGTCTTTGATCAAGTTGCTGCCGTTGTCCACCCAAGGCGAGCCCCGTGTGTGGAAGGGGCCGAGCACACTCCCCTCGGTGGCGCCCGGCTGCGCCGCCAGGAGGTCCACCAATGAGGACAGGCCCAGCACATCGGACAGCAGGGTGAATTCGCTGCGCGAGGGGTTGCTGATCTCGGCCATGCGGTGCAGGAAAGCGATGCCCTCGCGCCACTCGTCATGGCTCAGGCCGGTTTCAGTCGCGAATGCGTGCAGGTGGTGCACCAGACGGTTGACCAGATGGCGTTGGCGTTCACCGTCGATGGGGGAAAAGCTGCTTTTGACCGTGTCGGTCAGGTTTTCTCGGGTGATATTTTTCATGGTGAGCCGCGTTCAGGTGGTCATCAGACCAATGGTGTTGCGCAGGATGCCGATGCCTTCGATGTCAATTTCAATGCGATCTCCGGGCTGCATCCACACCGGTGGTTGGCGGGCATAGCCTACGCCCGCTGGCGTGCCCATGACGATCACATCCCCAGGCTCCAGGGTCATGCAGGCAGACATCATGGCGATCGTCGGGGCCACATGGAACACCATGTCGGTGGTGCTGGCGCTTTGCATGACCTGTCCATTCAGGCGCGACTCGATGTGCAAGCCGACGCAGCCAGGTGGCAATTCGTCGGCTGTGACCAAGTGGGGGCCAAAGCCGCCCGTTTGGTCAAAGTTTTTACCAACGGTCCATTGCGTGGTTTTGCGTTGGTAGTCGCGAAAGGTGGCATCGTTGAAACAGGCATAGGCAAACACCGAATCCAGCGCCTCAGACTCGCTCACGTTGCGCGTGGTCTTGCCAATCACCAAGGCCAGCTCGGCCTCGTAATCCAGTGATGTGGAGACAGGGGGGATGGGGATGACGCCGTCATGCGCCAACAATGACGAAGGGCCGCGGAAAAAGATGGTGGGGTAGTCGGCCACTTTGTTGCCGCCCTCGGCGGCGTGGTCGTGGTAATTGACGCCTAAGCAGATGATTTTGCTGGGTCGTGGCACGCACGGCAGCAGACTGATTTGGCTCAATGGCGTGGCGTGGGTCGTCGAGGCCCGCTGCGCGATGCTGGCCATCAATGCAGCGTTGCCGCAGGCTTGGGCAAAAAAGTCATTGATGGTGGTGGGCGCGTTCTCCATGCACTGGCGCATGTCGATGACGCCCTGATCCGACAAGACGCCATAGCGTAAGGCCGTGTCATGCGTGTAACTGATGAGTTTCATGGTGATTTTTTTGGGATAAAGATAGAAATTGATTGGGGCTGGATGCCAAGATCGGTCACCATTTTTCGCATGGCCCGCTGTTGCGATGCGAAGAACTCGCGTGCAGCGGCAGGTGAGTCAGCGCGATGATAGACGCCTTTCTCATTCAGGCGGCTCGTCATCTCGGGCGTCTGAAGGATCCGGTTGACATCGGCGTTGATTTTTTCAATCACTGAAGACGGCGTGCCTGTCGCAGCAATGATCTGAAACCAACCCACCCTGTCAATGCCCGGACAGGTCTCTGCCACCGTGGGAATGTCCAGACCGGGCATACGCTGCGCGGAAGTGACGGCCAGTGCCTTCATTCGGCCGCTGCGGATAGGACCGATCAGACTGGGGATACCGTCAGCCGCCATCAGGTCATCGCCAGCGAGCAGGCCTGCCAGGGCTGCAGGGGGCACAGTGGAGGGGATCGGCATCATGCCCATATGGCCAACCTTGTGCATCATTTCTGTCGCCAGGTGCGCCAGGGAGTGGGGTTGAACCGAGACGGAATTCGACGAGGCTTCTCACTTGAAGAACATCGAGCCAGTTGGAAAAAGCGCAAACCGCTTTCTGCCCGTGGTGCCCGATCGTGGAGTTCAAATGCATTCACAGTTCATCGGAAAAGATGGGGACGCATCTGTTTCAAGATATGTGGATGGCGCAGAAGAATTATTTCTCTTTTGGTTTTTGAAGTTCCACTGATTTTTTAAGAGCACCTGCAATGGCTTCGCCTGACAAATTGATCGCAGGGATGCCCCTGAAAACAAAAGCGATGCCTGCGACCGCTTGCAGTTCTTGAACAGTTGCACCAGCGCGAAGCGCCGCAATGGCATGGTTTTCGGCAGCTTGGGAAAGGTTCATAAGCAGCATTCCAAACGCCATTAATTGACTGGTTTTTAGATCAAGAGCATCTGGTTCCAGCAGTTGAGCGCGCAAACGCTCGACACCCTCGGTCATTTGGGCAGCGGTATCGACACCCAGGGAGATTCTTGAATGGATACGATCGGGGACAAAGCCAAGCGTATGTTTGTAATTTTCTTCGAGATCGTCAATTAATTTTTTTTGCTTATCAGTAAGGTTAGAACTAATTTGGTTCATTTTTAAATCCAGATTTATAAGTCAAATCAATAGGGATCAAAACCATAAAGGCGCTCAGCATTTTTCACAAAAAGTTTAAGTCGAGTTGACTCGTTTGGGATCCAGGTTTCCAAAAGATCCAGCAAATCGATGTCGTTGGGCATATTTTTGTGGATGCCCGGATGAGGCCAATTGGTTCCCCAAACACAACGGTCATCGTGCTGTGTCAATAATGTTTCCGCAAAAGGCCTCATGTCGTGATAAAGCGGAATTTCATTGTCTGACACAGGAATATCCGAAGTCCGATACCAACTGGATATCTTCACCCAGGTATTGGATTTTTTATCCAATAGACGTCTCAAGACAGAAAATTCCGGTGAATTCACACCCCTGCTTCCGCGCACACGCCCTAAATGATCAAAAACCAAACCCACAGGGCACGCCAACAAGCGTTCTTCCAATTCAATCCAATCGATTCCGTTAAGGATATTGATTTCAATATGCCATCCAAAATCAGATATTAATTCGGCAATGACTTCGAGGTCTTTTGTTGTTGCGCCATTTGGAAATTGATCCATCAGCCGCGCAGCCCGAAAGCCAGCATCGTGTAAACGTTTTATGTGAGCTTTCGAAGTGCCTGGAGCGATAGCCGCAACACCACGGAAACGCTTGGAATCGGTCTTGAGAAAATCTTCAGTGATGCTGTTGTCAAAGCTGTAAATTGAACCATGCACCTGGACGCCTCGGTGAACACCCATGATGCGATGCATTTCAAGCCAAGACTCACGACTGCACACCGGTGGCGTGTATTTGCGATTCATGTCCATGGGATAACGCTCCATCTGATCAAAGATGTGGGCGTGGCAATCAATCGTACCTGCTGGGACCTGTCGCTTGGGTGCTCTGAGATCAGCGTGCGGCGGCAGTGGTAGGGATGAAGAGATCATGGTCATTATTGGTTAATAACAATATTTGCGATTTTCCCTATTTCTTTGTTTGTATTGAAATCTTTTTTAACATAATCCTGAAACGATGCTCTGTCCATGGTGATGATGTCCACACCCAGGCCATTGAAACGCTCTTTCACTGTCGATCGTTCAAGCGAGTCTTTTAAAGCTTTGCTCAATTTTTCGATGACGGGCTGTGGCATGCCTCTTGGACCAAAAACACCTGTGTATGTCACCATGTTGAAATCTTTAATGCCCAGTTCATCAAATGTCGGAACATTGGGCAACAAAGGGGATCGTTTTAAGCCAGTTTGGGCAAGTGGAATTAAAGCGCCATTTTTAATATGGGAGATCGATGCAGTCAGCTGATCCATGATTGTGTCAACCTGACCACCAATGGCATCAACCAAAGCTGGCCCGCTGCCTTTGTAAGGAATATGATTCAATTTGATATTCATTTTTTGCGCAAGTAATTCAAGCGCAAGGTGTTGTGTGGATCCGTTTCCAGCAGATCCAACAGACACCAAGTTTTTATCGTTTTTGACGCGTGCCGAGAAATCCGCAAAACTCTTCATCGGCCCTTTGGCGGACGCGCTGAAAACAATAGGAACAGCATGGATAGGGCCAATTGCAACCAAATCAGTTTCGGGGTTGTAGGGTGCCGCAGGTGTCAATGCAGGGGCTATTGACACTGAACCGCTGGAACCCAACAGCAATGTGTAGCCATCTGGTGCAGACTTGACGACGACAGTGCTCCCAATAAAACCACCAGCCCCAGCTCTATTTTCGACCACGACTTGTTGGCCAAGGAGTTCCGTCATTGTGGGTGCAATTGTTCTCGCAGTGATGTCTACGTTCCCGCCAGGTGCCCAAGGCACGATAAGTTTGATGGGCTGTTTGGGAAAATCTTGCGCCTGAACGAGGGGGCTTGTGAAAAGTCCCAGCCCCCATGTGGCGTGCAGTAAGCCTGTGAAGAGTTTTGATGATTTCATATTTGTCTCCATTTCTTGTACACCTTAGGCAATTGCCATAGGTGTATGGTTGTTCATTCATCTTTGTGCAGAGCTTGCCCTGTACAAACCTATTATGACATGATTCAATTCAATACTCATGGGTATATTTTCGACCTCAAATGAATTTTATATTTCTCTGAATTTTCATTTAGAAAATTTTCCAGTTGAATGGTAGGTGTGTGCTGAATTTTAAATAAAAAATCTTATAGATAATCATGATTTTAAGTATTTGAAATTTCGCGAGTCCGTTGTTGAATTGAATTTAAATATTCAAACCGGTATTTTCATTCAAGAATTCTTTGACCATTGAATTGAAAACCTCTTCCTGTTCGATATTGCTAATGTGTGCCGCATTCGGGATGATGAATAACTTTGAGCCTTGGATGTTTTCGTGCATCTGGCGCGACATTTCAGGGGGGGTGCCGTGATCATGCTCGCCCACAAGAATCAGAGTTGGGCAGCGGATGTCGTGCAAGCGGTCCAACAAGTTTATTTTTGAAATCGCATGGCAACAGCCCATAAACCCTTCAACCGGTGTATGGAGAATGCCTTGCCCGATTTTATGGACAGCAGCCACATGGTTGGTTCTGAAATCCTTCGTGAACCAGCGTGTCAGTGTGCTTTCCAGCAGCCCCTGCATCCCTTCCGAACGGGCCACTTCAATCCGTTGACCCCACATGATTTCAGCATCAGGAGGGCGTCGGCTTGTTGAATCGGCCAGTATCAGGGATTGAAAAAAATGGGGGTATTTCAGGGCATATGTCTGTCCGATCATGCCGCCCATGGAGATACCCATCCAATGGGCCTGATCGATGTTCAGATGCAGGAATAAACCATGGACATCGTTGGCCAACTCGTCCAAAGTGTAAGGACCTGGAGGAGCGCTGGATTGGCCATGTCCTCGCGTATCAAATCGCAGAACCCGGAACTTTTTCTTGAGCAAATCAACTTGTGCATCCCATGCTGTCAAGTTGCAAGCCAAAGAATGCGACAAACACATCCATGGACCCTGAGTGCCATCAATGGTGTAGTGAAGGTCGATCCCGTTGACGTGAACAAATGCCATAGATCAATCTGCCTTAATGCCAGCATCCGTGGCTAATTTTTTGAATAACTGAATTTCATCCTTGATCAACTGATCAAATGCTTCGGGGCTGTTGGTGACTGGCTCAATGCCCAAGGTGGTGAAGCGTTGTGTGACCGACGGCTGCTTGAGCGCGCTGATCACCTCGGCTTGAATTTTCATCACAACGTCTTTGGGCGTGTTTGCGGGCGCCATCAGCCCGTACCAGAAAATCCACTTGTAGCCAGGCACTCCGGATTCAGCGACCGTGGGCATAGTGGGTAAATCCGGCATGCGTTGGGTGCTGGTGACGGCAATGGCTTTGGCTTTTCCTTCTCTGACCAGGTTGATGGCACTGGCATAGGGTGCGATGAAAATATGCGTGCGCCCGGCCATCGTATCCGTCAGTGCCTCAGGAATCCCTTTGAATGGAATATGGGTTAATTGGATGCCGGCTTGTGATTTGAGCAATTCGGCAGCGAATTGCGAACCACTGCCAATCCCGGCTGATGAGTAGTTAAATTGCCCGGGCTTGCTTTTGGCCAGGGCGATAAATTCACGCATATTGTTCACATTCAGTTCTGGCGACACAATCACAAGTGCAGGTCCTGTGGCTGTCAGCGTGATTCCAGAAAAATCCTTGGATGCGTCGTAGGGCAGTTTCTGATAGATGGCCGGTGAGATGGCATGTGCAGAAGAAACGGACAGCAAGGTGTAGCCATCAGCCGGTGAATTGGCAACCGCTTGTGCTGCGATATTGCTGCCTGCCCCCAATCTGTTTTCAACCACCACGGCTTGTTTCCATGTTTCCGTGAACCGGGGTGCCAACACACGTCCGATGATGTCTGGAACGCCGCCAGGGGAGAAGCCGACCATAATTTTGATTGGTTTTTGCGGGTAAGTGGCGGCTGGTTGAGCGCTGGATGTAAAGGGCATGAACAGTGATGCAGCCAAAATCAGCTTGGCGATTTGCCACGGGCTTGGATGTGTATTGATTTTTTGCATGGACTTTCCTTTTTGAGGGGGATGATGTTCTGAAAATACTTCTCTGCAGTAGTTGAATGAGGCCAGCATTCTCCAATCAATGGTTGAATGGATGGGCAGATGAATTTTTTTGGGGTCTGTGGTACAGGTCATTCCACGCCATGCAGGGCCATCAGCAACTTCATTCTGTCAGTGGCAGATTCGGGGTCTTCCAGAAGATCGGCAGCGTCGGCCAAGCGGAACAGCTCTGCCAGGTGCAGGATGGACCGCGTGGTCTGTTGACCACCCACCATGCTGAAATGCTTTTGGTGTCCATTGAGCCAGGCCATGAAGACGATGCCCGTTTTGTAATAACGGGTCGGCGCCGAAAAGATATGGCGCGATAAGGGGACCGTGGGCCCCAAAATGGCGTGAAAGGTGGCCAGTTGACCTTGTGCCAGAGCGGCCATGGCTGCACTGGCTGCGGGTGCAATGGCATCAAATATGCCCAACAAAGCATCGCTGTGCTGGTTCACCGGCGCTGTTCCGACCCCATCGCCCGCAATCAGTTCAGCGTAGTTGAAATCATCCCCGGTGTACATCCGAACGCCTGCAGGTAGGCGCCGACGCATGGCTATTTCTTTGTCCTTGTCGAGCAATGAAATTTTGATGCCGTCAACCTTGGCAGCATGCGATTCAAGGATGCCCAAAACGGTTTTCATGGCTTCATCCGAATCGGATGTTCCCCAATATCCCGACAAGGCAGGGTCAAACATGTCGCCCAGCCAGTGAAGAATGACAGGTTGTCTGGCTTGGCTCAATATGCGGTCGTAGACGCGCTCATAGTCATCGGGGCTTCGGGCGACACGAGCAAGTGCCCTGCTGGCCATGATGATCAGTTTGCCGCCCAACTTTTCAATCGCTTCCAGTTGCTCCTCGTAGGCTGCCATGACATCGTCGATGGTTTTGACATCGTCAAGCACAAGGTGGTCCGTTCCACAGCCCGAGGCCACCTGCGCACCTGGCACATCCTTGGCTGCATCCAGGGTACGACGAATCAATTCCAGCGAAGTGGGCCAGTCCAGACCCATGCCACGTTGTGCGGTGTCCATGGACTCTGCCACACCCATTCCCAAAGACCATAAGTGACGCCTGTAGTCGATGGTGGCGTCCCAATCCAGCGCACATTGGTGCCATGGATCCCTCATGGCCAGGGGATCTGCCACCACATGAGCCGCCGAGTAGACCATCCGGTTGAAGGGCATTGGATGGGCCAGGCGCTGCGGTGCTTTGCCGATCAGTGGGTAGTTTTCCAAACCACCCGTCGCCTTCGGAAGTTTCAAGCTCAATGACACAGGCTCACCTTATCCATGGAGAAGAGGGTTCAAAAATGCATGCTGGCCGGGACGGGCTGGGCGGGCTTTCAGAAACCATATTTGCGGGGTTTCGACAAGGGCGGGACCGAAGACCCCATGGCGCGCGTGCGATGTTTGAACGTGCGCGCTGGGGTCATGGGTTGAGTTGACCTTGCGAATGGCGTTCAACGCTTGTCGAGTGGCCACCCAAGGTTGTGTGCAGTGCCGTTCCCCATCAAGGCGCGGGCGAAAGACCCGCGGCTTTGACCAACACTGCGTTGGTTTTGATTTCATCGCGGATGTATGCATCAAATTGCTCAGGACGCATGGTCCAGGCATCTGCACCCAAGGTGACGAATCGCTCTTTGACTTCGGGTGATGCAAGCGCCTTGATGACTTCTTCGTTCAAGCGGTTGACAATTTCTTTGGGCGTTTTACTCGGCGCCATCATGCCAATCCAGAAGTTGAATTCCGACCCTGGTACGCCAGCTTCTGCGGTGGTGGGCACTTGGGGCAAGGCACTGGCGCGCTTGGATGAACCGACCGCCAGTGCCAGCAATTGGCCGCTGCGGATTTGACCGATCACTGGCGCAATGGGAGAGAAATAGTAATCCACACGGCCCGACATGACCTCGGTCACAGCCTCACCCGAGCCCTTGAACGGGATGTTGGTGGCCTCTATCTTGGCCGCCAATTTGAATTTCTCCGCGTTCAAGTGGGTGGCACTGCCTTGACCAGCAGACGCAAAATTCATGCTGCCTGGTTTTGCGCGTGCCGCAGCCAACAGTTCTTGCAGGGTTTTGATATTTTTTGTCGGCGACATCACCAGAACGTTGGGCGTGCTCGAAATCGTGGTGACACCGACAAAGTCGGTCAAAGTGTCAAACGGTAATTTGGCAAAAGTCGAAGGGCTGACGGTATGCGATGAGGAGTGGATCATGATGGTGTAACCATCAGGTGCGGCGGTGGCCACGGCTTGTTGTCCGATGGTTCCGCTGGCCCCCGCACGGTTATCAATCACCAGAGCTTGTCCCATGCTTTGGCCCATTTTGTCGGAAATGGCACGGGCAATGATGTCGGTGGTGCTGCCAGCTGCAAATGGGACGATGACACGGATGGGTTTATTGGGATAAGCCCCTTGTGCGTGGGCCATCCAGGGTGTCAGCGATGCAAAGCATGTCAAGGAAATCATGGCTGCTCGGCGAGAAATGTGCATGTTGACTCCAAATGTGGCGTTGAAAGGAAACACGATTGCTTTTTGATAAAACTGACAGCTTTGTCCCAGAGACCTGCTGGTTTTGATCATTTCTTTATATGGGGCAATGTTTTTTGCGTCAATTGAAATCAAACAGCCAGCGGCTAGGAAATACCCTAGGACAACTTGGCTGCTTTTTTGAATTGGGTCAGGATGGCCATTTGAGGCGATTTTTTGTAATGCGCATCCAGCGGATAGCAGCCCGACACCAATCCATTGCGTGGCGCAGTTGTGCAATCGCTGAATGTGCGGCAAAGCCGTTTGCGTTGCAGGTCTCTGCCTGCCAACACATCGGCTGGTAATTCGGGGTAAGCCAGAACCATTCGGCCCAGCCCCACAAAATCGGTCCAACCTTGTTTGACGGCAGCTTGCGCCACGTAGGGTAAAAATTCTTGCAGGTAGGTGTAACCGCTGCCGACAAAAGCCATGGCTGGGAACATCTTTTTCAGGTCTCGCACGATTTCCAGATGGCGCATCACACCGATCAAAGGGTCTTCCGGCGGTTGGTATCCATCAGAGGGCGGGTAGAGGGCAGGGCGTGTGACGTGGGGCGTGTAGTAAGGACTGCCCACGGTCACGTTGACCATTGAGATGTCGAGCGATTCCAGGACTTTGAGAAACTGTGCCGTTTCGTCCAAGGCATACAGCATGGGGTTGAGCTCGTGGATGCCAAAACCGTAGCGGTAGGGCAGGGCGTTTGCGTAATCGACGGGAATGCCTGGGCCCAGGGTGTTCTCGTCAGACAGTGTCGGATCGGGTTGAAAGGGCAAAAAGTCCACCGCCGACAGCCGCACACCGAGCGCCATGCCGGGCACCTCTGCCCGGATTCCTTTTGCCAATTCACGAATGAATCGCGTTCGGTTGTGCATGGACCCACCGAATTCGCCGTCCCGCGTTTTGGCAGACAGGAATTCATGTCCCAGGTAGCCGTGGCAGTGTTTGAGGTCAACAAATTGAAAACCGCACGCCCAGGCGCGCTTGGCTGCCAAGACATAGTCGTCGATCAACTGGTGAATTTCACCGTCTGAGAGGATGACGATGTTTTCCTTGGGACCAAAACGCCCGTCCAGCAGAGGGTGCTTGTAGAGCACCCGCGGCTCCATGCGCGTGTCCAGATTGGGCTTGCAAAAACGTCCGGAGTGCGTGAGCTGCAAGCCAATGACCAAATCCTTGTCGCTGCCCATGCTTTCCCGGTGGGCTTGCACCAGACCTTCGCGCAGTTGTGCGATGCCCGCTTGTGTTTGGGCGTTCATCACCAGTTGCTTGGGGTTGGCGCGTCCATCGTGCCGCACAGCGACGGCTTCTCCGCCCCAGATCAGTTTGGCGCCGGAGCGTCCAAACAGAGTCCATCGGCGTTGGGTGTTCTCAGAAGGACTGCCGTCAGCTTGGCCATCCCAGCCTTCCATGGGGTGAATCGCATAGCGGTTGCCAATTTTGAGGCCGGAAACCGTCAAGGGCTGGGCCATGGTGGCGGTGTCACCCGATTCAAGTGAGCCCTCGCAAGGCATGGGCAAACCCAGTCGAGCCAGGTTTTCTTTGAAATTTTGCGGGTTAGACAAAGATTTGACTTTGACAAAATCTCCAAATTTCATGTGTTCTTTCGAAGAGCGGATTCAGAAAAAAAGACAAGAGTTGTTTTTTGCATTTTCTTCAGCTCTTCGATCTTGTCCCACTGCCTGGGAACATCCATTGAGAAGCGAAGGCCAAATCCATCATACCCATTGAGCCCCAACCGGTTGGCACAAAATCCGGGCGATTCGCTCAACCGCCCGTTGCATCCTTGATGCATTTCTTGGTGAAGCTGTTTTTCGCGGCACCCGACAGCTTTTTATCGGTGGCCTGTGCTTCGCAAGTGGCGGTGGCTGCCGCAAGTGCGGCTGCGGCTTCTTTCTCACATTTTTGGACAAAACTATTTTTGGCAGCACCTGCCAGTTTCTTTTCAGCTGCCTGCGCATCACAGGTGGCGGCAAGAACAGGCGCGTTCATGGTGAAGAGCGCAACCGACAACAAGGCGATCAGATTTTTCATGTGAATTCCGTGGGCAAAAGAAATCCGAAAAGTAACAAATTCGGCAATTCTAGGCAAGGTGGCGGTATTCTGGCCCGCATGGGCGCCTGCCCACGGGTTCATTCATGAATTTTGCGGGTGGCTTCGAAATTTACGGGAGATGTTTTCTGGGGCGGACGGCTCACAAAGGCTTCAAAGAGAACACCGCGCAGCCATCGGTGGGCAGGATCGTTGTTCACGCTTTTGCTCCAGTGCAGATGCGAGTCAAAAACCGGGGAGTGGAACGGCAGGGGCAGCCGGGCCAGTTGGCTGTTTTCGGCAAAAGTTTCCGCGATCGCATCCGGCACGGTCGCTATCAAATCGGTGCTGGAGAGAATTTTCGACATGCTCATGAAATGGGGTGTGGTGAGTGCCGCCTTGCGGTGGATGCCGCGTTTTTGTAGAAAGGTCTCCAAAAGCCCCTGCTTGCGTGTGGGGGGCTCCACGATGACATGTCGGGCATTGACATATTGCTCCATCGTGAAATCGTCAATCAAGTCTTTGTTGTGGGCACCACAGATGCACTGAAATCCGTGTTGCCCAATGCGTCGTCGCATGAATTCAGCAGACATCAGGTCGGGAAAATACCCCAGCGCCAGGTCAACCAGGCCCTCCGAAAGCGCGCGTTGCAATTGGGGTTGCGCCGTCGTCACGATCCGCAGCCGCACATGGGGTGCGACCTGATTCAAAGCATTCAGTGCTCGAGGCAAGTACATGGCCTCGGCCGTGTCCGAGGCTGCAATGCGAAACTCGCGCGGGTCGTTGGCGTGATCAAAAGACCCTTTGTGGATGATGCGTTGTTCAATGAACTGCAATGCTTCGCGCATGGGCAAGACCAGTTCTTTGGCACGCGTGGTGGGTTGCATCCCAGACGCGGTGCTGATGAACAGCGAATCGCCCAATGTCCGGCGCAATCGGGCCAATGCAGTGCTCAAGCCAGACTGGCTCATGCCAAGGAAAGCTGCTGCTGCGCCCACGCTGCGATGGTCAAAGACGGCAATGAAAATTTTCATCGACTGAAGATTCAAGTTGCTGCTCATTGTTTTCAATCCTTCAACGCCAGGATATTGCGGCGCAACATCTCAAAATGAGATTCTATTGATCTGAAACAAAGATGGCTTCGACTCCTATACTGACCTGAACATTCAACGGTCGCTTGATGCTGACGCAAGAACAAAATCACCTCTTAACGCGATGTGGCCCACAAGCGCCAATGGGCCAGTTCATGCGTTCATTCTGGATTCCTGCCATGACGGCAGCGCAAGTGCCGGCCGCAGATGAGCCGCCCGTTCGCCTGACTTTGTTGAATGAACGTCTGGTTGTGTTTCGGGATACACAAGGGCGCGTGGGCGTCATGGAAGAGAACTGTCCACACCGGGGTGCCAGTTTGTTTTTCGGTCGCAATGAGGAAGGCGGCCTTCGTTGCGTGTACCACGGCTGGAAATTCGATGTGAATGGCAATTGCTTGAATATGCCCACAGAGCCCGCCACCAGCCGGATGTGTCAGCTCGTCAAGGCGCGCGCGTATCCTGCCCAAATTGCCGGTGCAGTGCTTTGGGTGTACATGGGCAATGCTCAAAAAGTACCCGAACTGCCGGCCTTCGGTTTTATTGGGCAGCCTGAAGACCACCTCTATGCCTCACGGTGGCAGCAGGAATGCAATTACGCCCAAGCCATGGAAGGTGAACTGGACAGCGCTCATGTGGGTTTCCTGCACCAAGAGATCAACAAAACCAACCCCGATCATCAGGCCTTGACGGGCAAATACTTCCAAGAGGACACCGCGCCGGTTTGGAAAATCTTGCCGAATGGCGCTGGATTCATGGCTTGCAATGGTCGCCGCGTAGAAGGGGACAAACGCTACTGGCGTCTGAACCAGTTCTTGCTGCCTTTCTTCACCATGATTCCTCCTCGCCCTGGCGATGCTCAGTTGGTTCGCATGTGGGTTCCGATGACAGATGAGCGCTGCTGGGTGATCTGCGTCAGTTGGCGGCCCGATGGGCCCCTCAATGAACAAGAACTGACAGCTTGGCGCAATGGCGAGAACTCCCATCGGAAGGTGGTTCCAGGGACGACCTTGCCCGTTGAACGATTCGACAACGACTATCTGATTGACCGGCAGGAACAAAAAACGGTGTCATTCACCGGCATCAAGGGCATCCGTGCGCAAGATGCGATGGTGACCGAGACCGCTGGCCCGATTGCGGACCGTACCCGAGAACACCTGGGCTCCAGCGACATCGCTGTGGTGGCCATGCGACGTGCGCTGATGCAAGGCGCGACCCTGTGTGCCGAGTCCGGCTTGCCTCATCCCGTGGCCGCCAATGCCGGGCTGTATGCGGTGCGAGCTGTACAGGCAGTCCTGCCAGAAAGCCAACATCTAGAGGCAGCCGACGATTTCCTGTCCGGGGCTCGGGCACCGTTACCGGGTACACCTTTGGATCACTGAGTGTCCAGTATGCAAGCCACATCCTCTTTAGATGCGCATCCCTTACTGGTGCGGCTGCGCAACTACCATCACATCGACGTCCAGCCACTCACCGGTGTTCTGGGGGCAGAAATATTCGGTGTTGATCTGCGCGAACAACTTTCTCTTGAAGTTTGGGCAGAAATCCGCAACGCTTTTGCCGACCACCAGGTGATCATTTTTCCTCGGCAGCAGCTCACGCACGAACAACACATCGCATTTGCGCGTGGTTTTGGTCAGGTGATCCAATTGCCTCAACTGCGCAGCGTCGAGGGCCATCCGGATGTTCAAATCATTCGCCGTTTGGCTACGGACACCGGCCGTGTGATTGGCGAAAACTGGCATGCCGACAGCACCTATCTGGAGGAGCCACCCTTGGCTGTGGTGATGCGTGCTGTCGACGTCCCGCCATACGGTGGCGATACCGGCTTCCTGAGCATGTACGCGACCTACGAGGCGCTGTCGCCCTATTTCAAGTCGTTGATCGAGTCCATGAATGTGGTGCACAGTGCAACCCGGATTTTTGGTTCCGCTTATCTTGCGCAAAGTCGCCGCTACAACGCCTCGGGCACCCGATCGGATATGAATGTGGAACTGGGTGACCGGGAAGTCTTGCACCCACTGGTGTGCACGCACGAAGTCAGCGGGCGCAAATTCCTGTACTTGAACAAAACCTACTCCCAACGCATCGATGGACTCACCCACGAAGAGGGCGCCCCAATCTTGGCTTTCTTGCATGAACATTGCGCCCGCTTTGACTTCACGTGCCGCGCCAGGTGGCGTCAAGATCAAATTCTGGTTTGGGACAACCGCTGCACCATGCACCGCGCCATTCCGGATTACGCTGGACAGGACCGTTTGATGACCCGAGTCACCATCGCAGGTCATCGACCAAAGCGCTGAACCTTCATACAAGGAGATTTATCAATGACAAAACCTCAAGTGATCCGCCGTCGGTTGACCCAAGCGCTGCTGAGTGGCTTGGTTTTCGGACTTTTTCCTGTGCTCATGAGCAAGCAGGCGGTCGCCAGCGATTTTCCAAACAAGCCAGTGACCTTGGTGGTGCCGTTTGCAGCGGGTGGAGGGCTTGACGTGACAGCCCGCATCATCGCTGAGCGACTCAAGGATGAATTGGGGCAACCTGTCCTGATTTTGAACAGACCGGGTGCGGGCAGCTCGGTCGGTGCAAGGGTGGTGGCAGCCGCACCGGCAGATGGGCACACACTCTTTTTTACGTCAGGGTCTGCATTTGCCTTTGCGAATTTGCTGGTGCCCAATCTGGAGCTGAAGCTGCAGGACTTTGCACCCGTCGCCGCGGTGGCGTCGAATCCGGCAGTGATTGTGGCCAGCACAAAAGTACCGGTCAAGTCATTGGCTGAGCTGGCCAGCTTTGCAAATCCTGCAGACATCAATTTTTGCAGCACGGGCTCGGGCGGTCTTAACCATCTGCAGTTAGAGATGTTTCGAAGTGTCGTGAAAACCAAAACAGGCAAGAACTACAACGTGACGCATGTGCCCTACAACGGGCTCGCGCCTGCATTGGTGGGCATCCGTGACAGCAGTGTCCAGGCTTGCATGCTGCCCTACACCGTGCTTGTCAAAAATCTCAATGGCAAGGAGTTGCGTGTGCTGGCGGTTCAAAGCAAGGCTCGACTGCCTTGGCTGCCTGATGTTCCCACCACAGGGCAGCTGGGCTACCCCGAGATGGATGTCAACGACTCTTTTGTCAACATCGCAGCCCCCAAGGGGACCCCCGAACAGGTGATCGTCAAGCTTGAAAATGCCTTGAGCAAAACCATGCAAGACGCCAATGTCCGAAAGAAGCTGGATGAGATGGAGGTTCAGGCCCTCTTTATGGGCAGCAAGGAAACCCATAAATGGCTAGAGGATGAGGTGCGAAAGTTCAGCACCATCATTCGCGAAGCGGGTCTGTCGACCAAATGAGTCATGACACGGTCATTGCGTGCAAGAACCGTGGATCAGATGGTCAATGGTCCTGAAAATGGCCTGAGTGCTGGGTGATCAGCAAAACCGGTTCCAATGAACCATGGATTGGCAGGAGACTTTGACGTGTTCCATATCTTGAGTCGTTACAGGTTTTTTTGGGCTGCAGCAGTTGTCTGGTTTTCACCGACTTTTCTGGCCGCGCAAGCACTTGAGGCCTGGCCCGATAAGCCCGTGAAACTGATCGTGCCCTTCCCATCGGGTGGCCCGACCGACACGGTGGCCCGCATCATCACGACAGGACTTCAGACTTTGTGGAAACAGCCTGTTGTGGTGGATTACAAACCAGGTGCCGGTACCACTTTGGGGACCAGCATTGTGGCCAAGTCACCTGCCGATGGCTATACCTTGGGAATGGCCATCACGGCCTTGACCATCAATCCAAGCTTGCAGCCCAATTTGCCCTACGACACCAAGAAAGATCTGGTGGGGGTGTCGCAAGTTGCGCAGGCGCATTTCGGACTTTTTGCGCACCCGTCGCAGCCCTTCAACACCATGCAGGAGCTCATCGCCTTCGCCAAGAAAAATCCCAATGCACTGAGCTACGCGACACCTGGCACGGGTACCGGGACACATTTGGCCGGCGAGATGTTGGCCAGCATGGCGGGCATACGCCTTTTGCATATTCCCTACAAGGGCAGCGCGCCTGCGCAACAGGACATGATCGGTGGCCGGGTTCCGTTGTTGTTTGATGTGCTGTTTTCCTCCATGCCATTTGTCAAGGACAATCGCATGAAGGTGATCGCCTTGTCCAGCCCAAAACGCGCTGTGTCCAATCCAGAGATTCCGTTGATCGCCGAGAGCGTGCCTGGCTTCAGTGCCGTCAGCGCGATCGGCATCATTGCACCTGCTGGGTTGCCACCGGCCTTGTTGCAAAAAATCAGCGCTGACATTGGTCAGGTTGTCCGCAGTGCAGAGGTCGTCGCCCGCATGCAGCAGCTGGGCATGGAGCCTGTCGGATCTACCGCCGAGCAGTACACCGCGCAGATCCGTCAGGATATCGACAAGTGGGCAGCCATCGTCAAGTCTGCCGGTATCCAGTTGGAATGATGGGGTTCATCATGAGCATTCTTCACCTGAAGCCACTGCAACCCTTCGCTGCCGAAGCCACAGGCATTGATTTGCGTGAGCCGCTCTCGCCTGCACAGATCAAAGCGGTTGAAGACGCGATGGACCAACACGCTGTTCTGGTGTTCCGAAATCAGCCCTTGACACAGACCCAGCAAATCAATTTTGCCAAAGCATTGGGTCCGCTTGATATGGGTTTGCGCAAACTCAAGGGTGGGCCCCATCGACTCGATTATGCGGAATTGGCCGACATTTCCAACGTCAAAGTGGATGGCGAGGTGGCCGATCGTGAGCACGCCAAAATTGTCGGTAATGTGGCCAATCAGCTTTGGCACAGCGACAGTTCATTTCAAAAACCGCGTGCCAAATATTCAATGCTTTCGGCCGTCACCGTGCCGAACTTTGGCGGAGAAACAGAGTTTGCTGACCTGCGGATGGCTTGGGATGCCCTTCCCGATTGGCGCAAGAGGCAGGTCGAGGGCTTGCAGGCGGTGCACTACGCGCTCCATTCGCGGTTTTTACTTGGCGACACCCAATACACCGAAGAGCAACGCCAAGCCATTGCACCAGCCACTTGGCCCTTGGTGCAAACCGATCCCCGCACCGGTCGTCAGATACTTTTTGTGGGCATTCACGCCTGCGAGATTGAGGGCATGACGATTGCCGAAGGCCGAATGCTGCTGCTGGACCTGATGGAGCATGCAACACAGCGTCAGTTTGTGTACCAGCACCATTGGCAGGTGGGCGACCTGGTGATGTGGGACAACACAGCCACTGTTCATCGTGGCCGTTGGTTTGATTTTGCGGACCGCCGCGAATTGAGGCGTGCCACCACAGAAGAGGTGTCCATCCGAATGCCGATCCAGTGATCGGGGCACTTGGGTTAAGGCTTTGTGCCGCGAGGCACCATCAGCATCTAGCGCCCACCCGCGACATCCACAATGCTGCCGTGCACGTAGCTCGCGTCAGGTCCGGCGAGCCACATGGCTACCTTTGCAACTTCCTGCGCGGTGCCTGAACGCCCCATCGGAACGGCAGTCTTTGCCATGACTTTCATTTGATCAATGCCACCATGAACGTTGTGGATTTCCGTGGCGATGAGACCCGGGCGGATCGCATTGACTCGAATACCCTGAGCGCCCACTTCTTTGGCCAAAGCCAGATTGAAACTGTCCAGCGCCCCCTTGGAGCCGGCGTAGGCGCTGCCCCCTGACAAGCCGCCAAGGCGTGATGCCACCGAGGACATGTTGACGATAGCGCCACCCGAGCCGCCATGTGCGGTCGACATGCGAAGCACAGCCTCACGCGCGCAGTAATAAGCACTGTAGACGTTGGCACCGTACAGATGATGGAGGTTGGTTTCGTTCACCTCTGTGATCATGATGCTGGCCAGGATGCCGGCATTGTTGATGAGTGCATTCAAGGGCCCGAGTGCCTCGTCGAACTCACTGAACATGCGCTTCACATGGGATTGTTGACTGACATCCGCTTGCAAACAAATGACTTTTGCACCTGTTTGCCGCAGTTCTTCAGCCAAGCTCATGGCCTCGGTTTGACTCTGGTTGTAATTCAGACCGATGGACCAGCCCTGCTGCGCCGCCTCGCGTGCGATCGCCTGGCCAATGCCTCGGCTGGCACCTGTGATGAGAATGTTCTGGGGAGGGTTCATGATGTCATTCAGGTTGAATATTGGCTTCTTTGACCAATCGAACCCATTTGCTGACTTCGCTGGCCATGAAAGCCTTCAGTTGATCGGGCGTCATGACCAAGGGTTGAATACCAATGCCAGCCAGTTTGTCCTGCGTTTCCTTGGACTTCAAGGCTTGACCCATGGTGGTGTTCAGTTTGTCGACCACGTCTTTTGGCATATTGGCTGGACCGACCAAGGCAAACCAAGCGGTGATGTCAAAGCCCGGCATGCTTTCTGCCAAAGAAGGCCAGTCGGGTAACAGCGACGAGCGTTTATTGGCTGTAATGCCCAAGGGGCGTAATTTGCCACCTTTGGCTTGAGCCATCGAATTTCCCAAGTCCACAAATGTGTAGTCCACCACCCCTGCCATCACATCGTTCATGGCCAGCGGAATGCCTTTATAGGCGACGCCCATGGTGTCAATCTTGCCCAGTTTGTTGAGCACGGCAATGCTGACTTGTGAACTGGAAGAACCATAGCCTGCATTGACTTTTCCAGGTCGCTGTGACGCGTAGTGGATGAATTCCTGAATGTTTTTTGCAGGGTGATCGGTTTTCACCATCAAAACCAGCATGTTTTCGCCGACGGCAGCCACCGGCGTGAAATCTTTGAGCGGGTCATAGGGAATGCTTTTGAGCAAGGCCACATTCGAGGCGGCAGCTGAATTGGAGGAGAACAAAAGGTTGTAGCCATCGGGCGCAGATCGGATGACATCCATGGCCGCAATCGAGCCACCTGCGCCAGGTTTGTTCTCGACGATGAATGATTGACCCAACAGTGTCTGCATCTGCTGAGCCATCAGCCTGGCCGCTTGGTCCGTGGCGCTCCCTGCTGGGAAGGGCACCACAAATTTCACGGGTTTAGCGGGGTACGCTTGCGACCAGCTGGCACTGCAAAACCCCAGCATCGCCAAGCCAAAAGCAAAGGTTTTCATAAAAATGCGTGTTTTCATCATGTCTCCTGATGGTCTTGTCAAGGTGGAATTCAAGGTCTTTGGACGTTGAGGGTCAGCAGATGGAACGATAAGGATTTGCCATGCATGTCGAGGTTCAGAGAATCGTTGACTCCTCCATCGAGCACGTTATCCAGCACAAAATTCATGGCGCCCAAGTTTGGCAAAAGATAACGGCGTACGTCGCTCGGGCGGCGAGCGCCAAAATGAACGGCGACCCTTTCAGGGGTGACCTGTTCGACCAATAAAGCAAAGTCCTCGTCCTTGTAGGCAATCAGGCTGATGTTGGCATGGTTCCCTTTGTCACCTGTTCGTGCGTGTGCAAGGTCGTAAAGAGGAATGTTGTTCATGGCTCAGTGCTGGCAAGTCGTCAAAAAAATTGAAGGGTTGCTGGAACCTTCTCGCGCGGAATCAGACATGCCAGGTTTGACAATCGTTGGCGTTTGGCGACCCGAACGCCACCACCACCAGCAGGGCCTCCAGTCCAAAGTGCGGTCAATTCCTGCAACAGCAAATCAATGGTGGTCAATGATTCGTGCTTGGCTGCAACCCTCAAACGCACATCGCTGGCGCGAGTTACGGGTGCGTTGTTCAACATGGTCCCACCATCATCGCCCAGAATGCTGGTCAGGCCGATCAGGTCAAAGCGAAGTGACAGGTCTTGCCCCATGCGTTTTTGCATGACTTGCATGGACAGCCTGGCTCTTGCTTCTGCGTTGGGGCCTGCATATGAGATTTCACCCTCACCAAACCAACCCCCATCGAAATAGGCGAGTACTTTGAGGGTACCGGTTCGGGCATGGCCTTTGACGCCTGACAGGCGAACTCGGTCAGGCCCTAATTGCTCGACTTTGGCTTGGGTGATGTCTGCCACGACATCGGGGGTGATGTATGCGGCAGGGTCATGCACTTCGTAAAGCAGTTGTTCCTTGACGGTGCGGCAGTCGACCAAACCACCTGTGTGATCGGCTTTGGTGATCACACATGAACCGTCATCAAAGATTTCTGCGATCGGAAAGCCCACATTTTCAAGTCCGGGGACTTCCTTTTTGCCAGGATCTGCAAAGTACCCACCCGAGACCTGTGCCCCGCATTCCAGCAAATGCCCAGCCATGGTGGCCCCCGCCAGCTTGTCCCAATCTGTAGCGCTCCACCGGTAGTGTGCGATGGCGGGGCCCAGTAACAACGAAGGATCGGCCACACGGCCTGTGACCACGATTTGAGCGCCTTTCTGAAGGGCTTGAGCGATTTCGAATGCACCCAAATATGCATTGGCGCAGACAAAGCGAGACGCGTCAAATTGCTTGTTTAAATGCTGCTGGACAAGGGCGCGGCCCTCTGGGTTGGACAAATCATCGCCCACAACGACAGCGATTCGAGGCTTTTCGAGGCCCAGTTTTTGGGCCAGTTGAATGATGCACAAGACGGCACCCTGCGGGTTGGCTGCACCGAAGTTGCCAATGATTGGAATATTGTGTTTCAAGCAGTCTGCAAGGATGGGGCCAAGTTCCAATTCCAGCAAAGGCTCGTAGCCTCGGTCTGGATTGGCTCGGCGAATCAGGTGCTGGTGTGCCAGTGTTCTTTCAGCCAAATTTTCAAACATCAAGGCCGCGGGGCCACCACGGGCAATGAGTGTCTTGACCACCGGCAGGGCTGCATCCACACGATCGCCCGAAAAACCTGCACCGCATCCCACCGCCAATGTTTGCATCCGAAGTCCAGAAGTATTGAAGACAGTCCGGTCATTTTGCGGGCGTTGAATTGGTTTGTAAAATTAAATTAATTGCATATTTGTTCAAATAAACTTATGAAACTCTCAGGCCGATTGATCGATGCTTTTTTAGCGCTTGAAGAAACCCGGCATTTCGGTATGGCTGCCCAGCGCTGCCATGTTTCGCCCTCAGCCCTTAGCCAGTCCATCAGCCGTTTGGAGGCCCAACTGGGTATCAAGCTGTTTGACCGAGACACCAGGAATGTGGCTTTGACGCCGGAGGGCGAAATTTTTTCTCAAGGCGCCAACCGAATTGCTGCAGAGATGCGCGCCACCCTGGAGGACATCGGGGATCGACTGAAAAAGAAAGCAGGTCGGGTCAGTTTGGCAGCACCGCCGTCGATGGCCTCGAATTGGTTGCCTGAGCGAATGTCAGTCTTCAAATCACGCTTTCCGAACATTGAACTGAGGTTGTCCGACGTGGTGTCCGATCAATGTATCGATTTGATCCGTCAAGGTCAGGCGGATATTGCCATCAACGCGCAGCCGGGAAACCCGCTCGAACTGGATTCACGACTGTTGTTCAATGAACCCATGTTTTTGATCTGTCATACCAGCCACCCATTTGCCCGCGAAGACAGCATCTCTTTGAAAGACCTCAAAAAACAGCCTTTTATCCACACCATTCGCAGCGGAAGTGTCTGGCAGCATGTGCAACCTTTTCTTGGCATTGCAGGGGTTGTTGACACAGGCTTGGAGGTCAGCCAACTCGGCACTTTGGGAGGTTTGGTTGCACAAGACTTCGGGCTGAGTATCGTCCCTCAATTCGCCTTGACTTTGTGCATGCGAACAGAGGTATCCGCTGTTCGCATCAAGGATAAAAAAGCCGTTCGACCGATCTACTTGGTGAAGAAGAAAAACCACAGTCTTTCAGTCGCTGCACAAAGCTTTTATGAGCAATTGTTGCTAGAGGCCGTGGATTAAGAATCCGAAATTGCAATTTTCATTCGACATGGGATGGCCGTATCGCTTGTGTCCTAGGGGTGCGCTGCAGATGTGGCGTTGCAAATCCACGGCGGGTTCCCGAAGAAGAGGGGCCAAGCGCTTGTCGTCATGGAAATCAAGTTGAGCTGCTGGCTTTTTTCAGTGCAGGTGGCGAAAGTTTCAGACTGTGGATTCGGGCTGGACTGCAAACCAAGTTGTCTTCGCCATTTCATATATTTCAGAAAATTCATCAATCCCAGTTGAATCAACTTATCCGGTATTCTTGACAGCGCCATTTGCAGCACGCATCAGGCGTGGTCTGCTGCCTGCCACCCCACTGAAGACGGAGGTATCCCATGCAAGCCAATGAAACCTTTGAAGCCCTTTTGCCGCTGCGCGCCGACCTGGCGCTGGCCTTGCGGGCAGCAGCCCACCAAGGCCTGAGCGAGGGCGTGTGCAACCACTTCAGCGTGGCCGTGCCCGGCCGGACCGACTGGTTTTTGCTCAACCCGCGCGGTCTGCACTGGAGTGAGGTGCAAGCGGCAGACATTGTGATGTGCAATGCGCAGGGCGAGCAACTGGCGGGCCTTCACCCGGTGGAGCCCACGGCCATGTTCATCCATGCTGCGGTGCACCGCGTTGCGCGCAAATCGGTCGTGCTGCACACCCACATGCCACATGCCATGGCGCTCACCTTGACGGCGGCGCGGACCCTGGACACCAGCCTGTCGCAGACCGCCATGCGCTTTCATGGCCGTGTGGCGGTGGACGCGCACTACAACGGCCTGGCTCTGGACATGACCGAGGGCGAACGCATCGCCCATGCCATGCAAGGGGCAGATGTGGTGTTCCTGGGCAACCATGGCGTCATTGTGTGTGGCGAACGCGTGGACTACGCCTACGACGACCTGTACTACCTGGAGCGCGCCTGCCAGGCGCAGGTGCTGGCCGCTTCTACCGGCGTGGCGCTGGTGCCTGTGGACACTGCCTTGGCTGCGCGAGTGGCGGAGCAGATCAACGGTGAGCGGCTACAGTCCGAGCTTTTTTTCGCCAGCCTGCGACGCTTGATGGCTTGAGTCTGTTGGATGACCCGTGGCCCATGTGGGCGAGACATCAGCGGCCTGCGCAAACTTTGGCCCAAGTCGATGGTCAAACACAGTTGGCAAGGGCCATCCACTCAGCGTGCGATGCAACAGCCAAGCCTCGCCTATGGCTCCGCAGCGATAACTGATTTGCAGGGCGAGGCCTATCGCCAACCGTGACGTCCCACTACATTCGTCAGTATCCCCAAACAGGAGAAACGAATGAATTCTCGCAGCCCCATAGTCCCCGCCGGGATGGCGTGTCTGTTGGCAGTGGCCTGCGGTACGGGACACACAGAACCGACCACCAGACCCGCGGCGCTGGCACCTGACTGCAGTGCGATTCAGAAAATGGCATGGGCCAACACGGTCATTCAATCCAGTACGCCCATCGGTCACGGCGTCCTGACTGCAGGTCATGTCAAGATGCCCGCGCACTGTCATGTCACTGGCGAGATCCATCCCCGCATCGGGGTGGGCGGCGTGCGTTACAGCATGGGCTTTGAATTGCGCTTGCCTGTGCACTGGAATGGACGCTTCGTTTTCCAGGGCGGCGGCGGGGTGGATGGCACCCTCCGTGCAGCGGTTGGCGAATTGCGCACCGGCGTCACGCCTGCGCTGTCGCAAGGTGCTGCTGTGGTGACCAGCGACATGGGGCACAAGGGGGTCAACACCGCGGATGCGAGCTTTGGCTTGGACCCGCAAGCCCGGATCGACTGGGGCTACAACGCACTGGACAAAGTCACTTGGCTGGCCAAGGACCTCATTGGCAAGTTCTATGGTTCGGCCCCCAGGTACGCCTACTTCATCGGTTCTTCTGGCGGCGGACGCCAAGGCATGATCCTGGCACAGCGCTTTCCACATCACTTTGACGGCATCGTCTCTGGCGCGCCCATCCTGGAGCAGCATCTGGCGCAACTTGGCTCCATGCAGATGTTGCGTGAATTCATCGCCATCGCGCCGAAGAACAGCCGCGGTGAGCCGATCCTGAGCCAGTCCTTTTCGGACGCGGACCTCCAACTCATTGCCGCTGGCGTTCTGCGCCGTTGCGATGCGCTGGACGGTGCCAGCGACGGCCTGATCGAAAACTACCCTGCCTGCAACTACAGCGTGGCAGAACTCCAGTGCCCCGGAGACAAGGACGTCACTTGCCTGACGCCTCAGCAGGTGAGGGCATTCGACAGCGTCATGGCTGGCCCGCGCAACAGCGCTGGTGTCCTGCTTTACCCGGCCACACCGTGGGAGAGCATCATCGGCGAGCCCGAATGGCGATTGAACAACATCGGCACTTCCAACACCGCTGTCGCCAACTCGCGCAAAGCCAACAACCAGTCGATCAAATATCTGTTCATGACGCCTCCTGCACCCAATTTCGACTACTTCAAATTCAACATGGACATCGACCCTAGCAGCATGACGGCCTCGGCCTCGTTCAGCGCCGCCAATTCAACCAACTACCAGGGCTTCAAGGAACGAAAAGGAAAACACCTGATTTACGTTGGAATGGGGGACTCCTTGGTCAATCCCGCCGGCGTGAACCGTTGGTATCGCGAACTGGTGGCGGCCAATGGGGGGATCGAAGCCACCCAGCAGTTTGCGCGGTTTTTCAATGTGCCCGGCATGGGGCACACGAACACCGGTCGTGCGCTGGACGTGTTCGATCCCGTCACCGCCATTTACGACTGGGTGGAGAAGGGTCAGGCCCCCGAACAAATGATGGCCACCGGTGCCAGTTTCCCGGGTCGTTCACGTCCGATTTGTGCTTATCCCAAAATTGCCCTCTACAACGGGTCAGGCAGTGTGGACGACGCCGCCAGCTTTTCCTGCCGTTGAGTCCATTCAGAGGTGATGCCGAGATCGTGTGTTTTTATCCAGGTGTTTTGGCTCGCACTGTGAGCCCGTGGGATCAGAAGATCAGGCTTGGAGGACAAGATGACTGCACCATTTGCCGAGACGCTGATTCATGAAGGGAAAACCGTATCCCTGCTTTCCAACCCGCTCAATGATTTTTTTCGTCAGGGTGGACACGACCCCGGTTTTGAAGCCACCTCCACGGCCTTGGGGCGCGGGCATCTGGGCACTTGGGAGGTTGTGAACGGCAGGCTGTACCTGGTCGAATTGCAAGGCACGCTCAAATCTGGCGATGAGGCCAGTCTTGAGTCGGTTTTCCCGGGCTTTCCTGATCGGGTGTTTGCCCATTGGTTTTCCGGCCGCTTGCGTGTACCCCAGGGCAAGCAACTGAAATACGTTCACATGGCTTACGGCAGCAGGTATGAATGCGATGTATTCCTGACCCTGCGCAAGGGCGTCGTGGTCGATCAAGTCATTGAGCACAACGGCGTTGCCCAAGAGGATGCGCCCAATGGCTATGGCATCCGCGCCATGACCACCTGGCGGTCGCGTCAAGCTCGAACGTCTGACGGGGCAGACAAATGATCTGGCTGTGGCTTTACCTGCTCATAGGTTTCATCTTGTGCTCTGGGCTTTTGATCCAGCAACGGAAAAATTCGAAGTCAGCGCTCAGCCAAGCTCTGGAAATGATGAATGGACCGCAGAATGGGTCGGACCAATTTTTGGAAAAGATCGTCGCCCCCGTATTGGCTTCGATCCTGCTGGTGCTTGCTTGGCCGGTGGCCATGGCGTTCATCTACAAGGGCAAACGGGATGAAAAACGTGAAGCCCAACGCCAAAGAGAGGCGGAGTTCAGGGTCCGATCCAAGGACCTTCGAACCCAGACCACCCTCGAGGAGGTCGAGTCTGCCCACTTCGTGAGCGATCCCCTGGGCGCTGTGCCTGACTTGCCTTTTGGGCATCTGCATGTTGTTTGGGCAGACTTTTTGGCAAGGCAACCGGTGGATGCCGAGTTGTGGCACTTCGCCTGTGACTGGCCATCTGCTGGGGAACTGTGTTCAAGAGGCAAGGCCATGTATGGGTTTCAGGCGACCAGTTGAGCCCTTGGATGCTGACGCAAGATGAAGCCATAGAGGATGAAAATGATTGAGAACGAAATGCCGTGCACCATCAACACCCCTTTGCTGGGTCAGTGTGAGGTGGCCTTGTCCCGGATGCCCGACGACCAGCGCGCGCACTGCTTGCTGGTGATCCAGGCATTGATGGATTGCTACAAATTCAAGGAAAAAAAGGCCATTGTCTTGTTCAGTGATGAGGTCGATGACCCGGATCAAATCAGTTTGATGGCCATCAATGCAGATCCATGGGAGACCGAGGTGTTGATCGATATGCTCCGTGTTTACGGAAAAATCGGCTCAAATGACCACGGCCATGTGATGAATTGATGTGGAGCGATCAGCGGACAACGAAGCTCGTGCCTTGAGCCTTGGGCGGCGCAAGATGCGTGGGTCTACAGGAGAAAAAAATCATGAAGATCGAAATCATCGTTGGCAACATCGTCAAGCAACCCGATGTGGAAGCATTGGTCAACAGCGCCAATGCCAACTTGCGACTAGGCTCGGGGGTGGCCGGGGCTATCCATATGGCCGCGGGCCCCAAGCTGGAGGAGTATTGCAAGCCCTTTGCGCCCTTGGCGCTGGGCGCTGGATTGATCACGCCGGGGTTCAAACTGCCCAACCCGTGGATCATCCATGTGCGATCGGCGCATTACATCAACAACGATCAGCCCGAGAAATACATGCAGATGGCTTTGGAGTCCATGCTCCGATTGGCCAATGACCATGACATCCGAAGCTTGGCCTTGCCTGCGATTGGCACTGGGATGTTCAAGTTTCCACCGATGTTGGCTGCCCGAATCATTGGCCAAGTGCTCAGTCGTGCAGACGATTTGGCACCCTTTCTTCAAACCGTGCGCATTTGCTTGATCGATGAGGCGATGGTTGAGTTGTTCGAATCGGCGAATGCTGAAGTGCAAACGACCACCATTGGATGAATGGGGAACGCGATGAAGCTCTGGAATATTTTCGGCTTGCATGCCAGCACAGACACGGGTGAAGTCATCAACAAGACCGATGATTCGATGTTCCTGAGGTCTGACGGAACGGTTTATCGGCAAGAGAGGAATCTGATCACGGGCTCAGATGGGTCTGTGTTCAATGTTGTGGATACGGGCGCAGACACAAGAAGTGGTTTGACGGGTATGGCCATGACCACTTTATACGGCTTTGGCAAGGGTGATGATGGGTGAATCAATCCTTGTAACGCTGCAACGCTTTGGACAATTCCATGGCTAATTTTTGCTGCAGCGATGAAGGAGCCAGAACCTTGACTTCCGCGCCAAAACGCAAAATATCACCCATCAGTTCGCGTTCATCGGAGTAGGGCACCTTGAGTGTGTAACGGCCATCTGCGTGCAGCGTGCCTTCTTGCTGAGGGTGCCACGATTCATGACGAACCCATTGTGCTCTGCTGGCAGAAAATTCCAGCACGGCCCAGGCTTTGGGCATGCCACCAAAGATGCCGTAGCCGCCGTCCAGTTGTTGGCGCATTGAGATCAGATCGATGTCTTTGGCTGCTTTGTCGAGCAAGTTGGCCCGGCTGATGGCGTCAATCGAAAAGCTTCTGAGGCCACCGCGCAAGTGGCACCATGCATCGACATACCAGTTGTCGCGGTAATGCACCAGCTGCTGGGGCGAGATGTCGCGCAACAAGGTTTGCCCGCTTTCCCGATTCAAGTGTTCGATTTGGACTTGTTGACGCTCCAAGGTGGCTTTGGCCACAGTCTCAAAGCTCGTCAGGGTCAGGCGTCGTTTACCCGCATGCACAGCCCGCACACGTTGAGTCAAGGTGGCCGCATCCAGCCCTTGGCTGGCCAACATGTCATCCAGTCGCTTTTGGAAGGGTTTGAGCTTGGGGCCTAACAGGCCGGGTTCCAGCTGAACAATCATGCTCTGGATGGTGAGGAGGGCGAGCATTTCGTCCTGGCTGAACCACATGCCTGGCAATTCGGTGCTATCGGTTTGTTCCAGCCGGTAGCCGCCCAAATCACGATCAAAGATGATGGGCGTATGCAGACGGTCGCGCAGTTTGGCAATGTCGCGCTTGAAGGTGGCCAGCGAGATTTCCAGTTTGTGCAGGATGTCTTCGCGGCTCATGACTCGGCGTGAGCTGAGCAGGGTTTTGTATTGGTAGAGGCGGTCAATCTCGGACATAAATGCCTGCTGTTCTCATTTGGATCAGTGTAATCTGAAGCCCTGACAGGGCCGGCTTAACGGCCAGCCGCAGCGTTGTACATTTCTGTACGGCTGCGCCTGTGAAGTTGGAAAGGCCGCCCGTACTCGAACAGCATCGTTTTTTGACTTTCCAGCGCAATGCAGCGCTGTGCAGGTATGAAAACACCCGCCTGAATCGTTGGAGTCAAGAGCACCAATGCCAAGGACAGAAACATGAAGCATCCCATTGAGTTTAAGACCTGATGATCATGGGGTGCTGGCTCACCGGATGAGCCTGTGGGAATGGACGATGACCTCTTTGGAGCTCATCATGAACAAAGTCTCTTCTGATCAAGAACTCGATCTGATCGTCTGGTCCCTTATTCAGGGCAGTACAAATGCCTTGGATTACCTGGACTATTTGCGGCATACACTCAACAGGCCCGGTCAACAAGAGGAGGCCTTTCAGGCTGCATCTAAATTTTGGGCGAATAAGAATGAGCCCAGGCACTTTGACAAGGCGGTGGCCGCTTTGGAGGAAATGGCGGAGCAGGGCAACAAGATGGCGATGTTCCACCTTGGACGTTGGTATCGCCTCGGCTATGGGGTGGCGGTTGACGCCGACAAGGGACTGGCTTGGTACCGAAAAGGGGCGCAAGCGGGTTCATCACGATGCCTGATCAATGTAGCCAGGTGCACAGCCAAGGACGATGTACCGGCGGCCATTGCTTTGTTCAGGAAAGCTGCGCTTGAAATGGGCGACCTGTCTGCGCACTGCTTTTGGGCTGATTTTGACAAGGAAAACTACGACCAGCACATGCAACTGGCGGCCTCGTCAGGAGACCCATTCTCCATGTACAGCCTGGCCCATGAGCGGCTGAAAAAGCTGAACGATGCGAATGCTGCTGAGCCTTGGCTGGACATGCTCAAAAGTGCTGCACACAAGGGAGAGAGCTATGCATGCACCCAGCTGGGGCAGATTTATCGTGATGGCTATCACGGGGTTGCCAAAGACCATGAAGTCAGCCTTTACTGGCTCAAAAAGGCCATGGCCTTGGGAAATGAAGCCGCCTGCGCCATTCTGGGCCGAGACCTGCTGGCTAAGGATGAAGATCTCGGCATCAACTATCTGAAAAGGGCTGCGATGCTCAACGATGCATTCGCCCAATCCATCCTCGGACAACACCTGGCTTGGTATGGCACATGTCGCGACGACCAGTTGGACGGGGTGGTGTGGTTACGCGCATCTGCGTCACAAGGCCACAAATACGCCATCAACAAATTGGCAGAAGCGCTGCAGAACGGTCGAGGCCCAGAAGTTGAAAAGAATGAAGTCCTCATCTGGCTTCAAAAAGGGGCATCCCTCGGAATGGCCGATTGCCAGTCTTCGCTCGGAATCGCTTACATCAAGGGCGAAATAATGGATCGGGATGAGGAAAAGGCGCACAACCTCTTTCATCTGGCCAGCCTACAGGGCGACGCCTGGGGCACCTATCTGCTGGCATTGACCTACGAGAACGGGCATGGAACCGCGAAGGACCTGGTGCAGGCTTTCAAGTGCTTCAAGATGTCAGCAGAAAAGGGAGAGTTGAAAGCGGCACACAAACTGGGCTTGGCGTATCTCTGGGCCGAGGGCGTGGAAGAGGACATACCGGCCGCTGCCAAATGGCTAAAGACGGCTGCCAGTGCTGGTCACGCTGATTCGCAAGCTTACTTGGGGATGCTGTTTTCCTACGGTCACGGTGTTGAAGAAAATGCTGAGATTGCACTTTATTGGCTACAGCTATCGGCGAAACAGGAGAGTGCCATCGGCTTGAGGGAGTTGGCGAGACTCTACGAAGCCGGTGAGGGCGTGGATGCCGACATGGCGGAGGCCACCAAGTTGATGGCCAAGGCCGCGTCCCTTGGGGATGAGAAGGCAAAGGCTTGGATTGATCAGAAGTATCCCAACAAGCCGGAATGGCTGAAGGGACTTGGCAGCCTTTCTGACACGCGATTGCTGGATGATGGCCTTGGCTGTGAGGATGGCGACCGATGAAATGAGGGCCATGCCACAGATTTAAACAATTCAGGGGTGATCGTCGCTGACAGAGGCGGTGGGTACCTTCGCAACCTGCACCTTCATGGGGCATGGACAGGGTAGGGGCTGACGGTTTTGGCTGAAGACGACCATGATTTCACAGACCTTTGCTTTCTGTCATGGTGGGCGCTGACCGGTCGGTTTAGTCTGAAAGACATGACCGCGCACTCCGTCTTCCAATTGCTCGGTGCCCAATCGCCTGCGGATCGGTACCCAAAGACAATCCCCGAGGCGTATTGGAGCGTTCCATTAAAAAAGCATTTCTTGACATTGGGTTCAGACGCGAGCGGGCTTTCTGGACGTGTAGCCCGCGCCCGTCTGAAATGTCAAAGGTCAAATGGGCTCGACGTGACCAAGAGCGCGACGGCATTGGGGCTGTTCATCGGCCAGTTTAAAAATCCACTCGTTCTTATCCTGACTTTTGCCTCGGTCATCTCCATTGTTGCAGGGGAATGGGTAGACGCAGGCGTGGTTCTGGCCATTGTTCTGGGCAGCACCATCTTGGGTTTCGCACAGGAATACATCGCTGGCAGCGCCATCGAAAAGTTGCGATCCAAGGTCATCATCCATTCACGCGTCCTGCGCAATGGGCAGTGGATGCAAGTCGCTTTGAGCCAGGTGGTGCAAGGCGATGTGGTGCAGTTGTCGGCTGGCAGCCTTGTTCCCGCAGATGGGATCGTTTTGGCATCGAAAGATTTTTATTTGAACCAAGCGGTCCTGACGGGTGAAACCTTTCCTGCCGAAAAGCACCCGGGTGTGGTGGCCGTCCATGCCAGCCTGGCCGAACGCAGCAATTGCGTGTTCATGGGCACCAGCGTGAGCAGCGGCACCGCAGACATCCTGATCGTTCAGACAGGCCAGGCGACCGTGTTTGGGCAGATCGCGGGAAAACTGGCCCTTCGCCCGCACAAGACCGAGTTCGAGCGCGGTATTCAGCGCTTTGGCTACATGCTCACGCGCATCATGCTGGCCATGGTGTTGACGGTCCTTGCCGTGAACGTCTTCATGGCCAAACCACCGATTGACTCCCTCTTGTTCGCTTTGGCCTTGGCGGTAGGACTCACCCCGGAGTTGTTGCCTGCCATCGTCAGCATCACTTTATCGCATGGGGCACAGCGCATGGCCAAGCTGGGCGTGATCGTGCGCCGGCTCAACTCGATCGAGAATCTTGGCAGCATGGATGTGCTGTGCACTGACAAGACCGGCACACTGACGGTGGGTGTGGTGAAGCTTGACGGCGCGTTCGGTGTGGATGGGCAACCCAGCATGGAAGTTTTGAGGCTGGCTGGGCTCAATGCAAGGTGCCAGTCTGGTCTGGCGAACCCGCTTGATGAAGCAGTGATCGCCGCCTCGAAAGCGACCACCCTGGACCTTGGGGCTGTCCAGAAGGTCGATGAGATTCCCTACGATTTCGTGCGCAAGAGCCTGTCGGTGGTGGTTGATGATGCAGCCGGTGCTCGGACGCTCATCACCAAGGGGGCACTGGACAAAATACTGGCGATTTGCACCAGTGCAGGGGCTGACCAGGCCCCACTCGACCGGGCCCAGCGTGTCCGCATCGACCGCCAGTTTGAGGCGTGGAGTGGCCAAGGCTACCGTGTCCTGGGTGTGGCGTCGCGGGCGGTGGAGGTGCGCTCTGCGCCTTACACCCGCAGCGATGAGCAAGGTTTGAACTTTTCCGGCTTCCTGCTTTTCATGGACCCACCCAAGAAGGACGCGAGTCAAACGCTCATCGATTTGATGCAGCGCGGGGTGAAAATAAAAATCATCACGGGCGATAACCACAAGGTGGCGCGGCATGTTGCCGAAGCAGTGAATTTGCCGGTCACGAACCTCATCACCGGCAGTGAACTCAACGACATGGGCGACGAAGCGCTTCTGCATGTGACCGAGCGAACCACGGTGTTTGCGGAGGTGGATCCGAACCAGAAGGAACGCATCATCCTCGCGCTGCAAAAAACGGGTCATGTTGTCGGCTACATGGGGGACGGCATCAATGACGCACTGGCTTTGCACGCTGCCGATGTGGGCATCTCGGTGGATACGGCGGTAGACGTGGCCAAGGATGCGGCGGATTTCGTCCTGTTGCGCAAAGATCTGGGTATTCTTCTCTTGGGCATCGACGAGGGCCGGATGACCTTTGCCAACACGCTGAAGTACATCCTCACCACCATCAGCGCCAATTTCGGCAACATGTTCAGCATGGCCATCGCGTCTGTTTTTCTGCCTTTCCTGCCGCTGCTGGCATCTCAGATCCTGCTCAACAACTTTCTCTCCGATATTCCTGCAGCAGCCATCGCAGGCGACCGGGTGGACGAGGAAATGCTGGCGCAGCCGCGGCGCTGGGACACGGTCTTCATCCGCAATTACATGGTGCTATTTGGCTTGCTCAGTTCGGTGTTCGATGGGCTGACCTTTGGCGTGCTTTGGTGGGTGTTCCAGGCGACGCCGGATGAATTCCGCACCGGCTGGTTTGTCGAATCCTTGTTGACGGAACTGGTGATTGCGCTGGTGGTCAGGACGCGGCGTCCGTTTTATCGAAGCCGCCCAGGCCACTTGCTCCTGATCACGACCTGTGTGGTGATGGTGGTTGCCTTGCTGCTGCCCTATCTGCCATTCAGCCCGATCTTCGGCTTCGTGCCATTGCCTGCGCCGTTGATGTTGGGGATGGTCGCCTTGACGCTGACTTATGTGTTCGCCGTCGAGATGGCGAAGACGTTTTTTTACGCCAGCGGGGCCAGCGGGCATGCGTAGGGGTTGGCGGCTTGGGATGGCCGTGCTGACACCTGGCGCACGACCATGTGTTGCTCAAAAGACGGCTTGCGCTTTCGGATGGCGAATGCGCTGGCTGCCCAAGCAATCGCTGGCCACCCGTCAACGAGGCAGGTGAAGCAGCGACCGGGCTGCACCGGATCGATTGCAGGCCCGCCTTGCAGCGCCTGGATGGCCCAGGTCTTGGCCCTGTCCAGTCGATATCGCCGCGGCGGGCCAATGGACGACAGCGGCAACCCTCAAAGCTGGGCAGCCAGTGCCTGCCGTTTGCGCTTGGCCAGTATCCGGGCTGAGTTGAGTCCGGTCAGGATCATGATGGGCCACAAGAAAGTGCAGACCATGGCCCACAACACGCGACCGGCCCAAGTCGCGCCACCTTTTTGCGCTTCGACCTGATGGGGCCCCTCGCTGAAGAGGTGCTGATGGGAGAACGTGAAAAGACCGAATACAGTGCCAAACAACAGGAACAGCCAGATGTAGACGTTCATGGCGATCTCCTTGAGAGGGCAACCGGGACCGCCTGGATTGGCGGTTTGCCTGACCTCCAGTCCACATACTAAACCCGTGTCACTATAAAATTACAAATAGAACTGTAAATAACCTGTGACATTCGGGGTTTATTCGTTTGCAAGTGATCAGGCCGACTCTGCTGGAATTGTTCCTGTGCCACGTGCGATGATTTTTTTGAAGCTATCCCGGCTGACTCTGAGAATGCATCCCTTTCAAAAGGACCTTGCCTTGTCTTCCCGGCAGGGCCGAGTGTGCGATGGCCTCCAACACCTCACTCAGTTCATAGACCTTTTCAACGGACATCTGAAGTAGGTGTTGCTCAGCTATTTTCATCAGAGCCGGGTAGACAGTCTTTGCCTGTTGCTTATTTTTTGGACTGTTGAACCAGTTGGCCAACCAAAAACCTTGGACATCAATGCTTCTAAAAATCAGGTGGTGCGCAGAGACGGTGCACGGCTTCCCGCTCAGTAACCCATAGAGTACCAAGCGGCCTTGCGGACTCAAAGAGTTGGCCAAAGCTTCTGAGGCGATACCGCCAATCGCATCCAACCCAAGCACGACAGGTTCACCACGGGTGATCCTGCGTACCTCTTCCTGGAGCAAATCAGGCGCCTTGCCCTCATCGACCACCCAGTGGCCGCCATCGTGAGGGACCACGGCTTGCGGTCGGCGAACGACATTGATCAAGTTGATGCCCAAGTGGGATGCCAGCTGTCGAATGCACTGACCCACCGCAGAATTCGCGGCATTTTGAATCACCCAATGCCCAGGCGGAATGTGGACTTGGTGTTGTAGGAGCACCCAAGCGGTTGCCGGATTGGCGGTGAGCATGGCTTGCTGCAGCACATTCGCACTGGATGGAACCGAGACCAAAGACCGTCTTTGAACAACAAGTTCATCAGACCAAACACCGAATACGCCGATGGGCAGCACCCGTTCACCCGTCCTCAAATCGGTGATTTCACTTCCCGTTTCGAGCACAACGGCAACACCCTCATGGCCCGGCACGTAGGGCAAGCTGGGTTGATGGCCATATTGATGGTTCATCTGCAACAAGTCGGCTGGAAGAATGTTCATGGCCAGCATGCCAATACGCACTTCTTTGGGCGCAAGGGGTGCGCGCACAACAGGTCGAATGCGAATGCGCTCAGAGAGCGGGACTTGCGGCGAGGAACTCAAGACCTCAACAGTTCGGGGGACCCTGGATTCATACAAAAAGTGGTTCATGGGTTGGGTGCATTCAGTCAAGTATTCATATCAACAGCGCGAAGCAAAAGGCTTCTGAGCGAAATGCAACAGATGGTTGGTCCGAAGTTTCATGGGCAGAAAGCCTTTTTCGTCAGGATTTATGCTGTACGGGTTTGTCTGCAATGGTGCGCTTTCCGTTCGACACCTCTTCCATCAAGGGTTGCGCAGCAGGATCGACCATGCAGTCACAAAAAAAAGTTCGTTCTGCTGCCAAGCCCTCCGTGGGACTCCAGCGTGGCGCATTTCTGACCAGTCGTTTGATGTGGGCACAGGCCTTGAATGGAACGGCTTCAATTTGTCTTGCAAGCCGCATGGCATCGGCCATCACATTGTCTGAGCAGATGGAGACCAAGCCTGCCGAAAGCAGCTCCTGAGGGCTAAAAATCTTGGCGGTCAGCAGGCTGAAAAGTGCGGGCCCAGTACCGATCAGCGAAGCCATGGCTTGAGTGCCGCCTGCCCCTGGCAGCAGTCCCAAATTGAGCTCAGGCAGCCCCAGTTGGTAGTCGCCATTTTGTGCCAGTCGAATGTCACACCCCAGAGCCAATTCAAAACCACCTCCCATCGCAGTACCGTTGAGGGCTGCAATGAAAATCAGTGGGCTGTTGTCGATGCGCTCAATGCACTGGTGAATGATGCTTTTCGGAACAGGGCGCTCTATTGAAAAGGATTTACCGCGCTCAATCATGGCCTGAGCGCGTTTTTGCAGGATTGAAACGTCGTAATGGCGAACGAACATGCCAGGCTCTGCGCCGGTTATCACAACCACGCGCCCATCCTTCCAAGTGTCCAGTGCATCAAGGGCTAGAGAAAGTTCAGTCTCCATGGCCTCATCCATGAATCCATGGGGAGGATTAAACAGATTCATGACGGCGATTGGGCCCTTGCGGGTCAATGACAGACGTGAGCCTGTCCAGTCTGTTCTTGCGGTATCCATGCAGGTGCTCCAGTGAAATTCAACGGTGGTTGGAATGCTTTGGCGATGATGGGGGTGGAACCCGGAATGTTTCCGAAAACTGCCAACCAACCACTTGTTTGGTTTCTTTCATTCTGCTAAGCTTACCAGCATGAAACAGTTAATCAATACCGCCGTGGTGACTGGAGGCGCATCTGGCCTTGGACAGGCTTTGGTCCGTCAATTGAGCGCGGCCGGTGTTCAGGTCACTGTTTTGGACCGCCATGTTGGACCAGCACATGCATGGGTGCGGTACGTGATGTGTGATGTCACCTCGGAAGCCGAGGTCAAAGAAGCCTTGAGCGCGTCAGCGCAACAATTTGGGGTTGCTCGGTTGATCGTGAACTGCGCCGGTGTCGGAAGAAATGCCAGATTGCTCGGTCGCAAGGGCGTCCATACCCTGGAGCTCTTTCGGGAAATCATGGATGTGAATGTGATGGGCACATTCAATGTCCTGCGGCTGGCTGCAGAGCAACTGATCAACCTGCCGTTGACAGAAAATGGTCAAAGGGGTGTGATCATCAATATTTCATCGATCGCTGCATTTGATGGCCAGATAGGACAGGCTGCATATGCCGCTTCCAAAGCAGCGATTGCAGGCATGACCTTGCCATTGGCCAGGGAGTTGGGCAAGCATGCTGTGCGTGTGGTGACCATTTGTCCAGGCCTCTTCATGACGCCCATGGTTGAGGCCCATGTCTCGCAGGATGTCCTGGATGGGTTGTTGCAAAACGCTGCATGGCCCAAGCGCCCTGGCAAGCCAGAAGAGTTTGCTCAGTTTGTCATGGCCGTCGCTGCAAACCCCATGATCAATGGTGAAACCATTCGACTCGATGGTGGGCTCAGGATGCCTCCACTATGAATCCAGCATCGGCAAGCTTTACCGAATTGGCCGTTGTGAGTTGGTCCGTTCAGGGGGCCAATGTACTGGTTGCTGAACTTGCAAGTCCTGACGGATCTGACCTTCCAAGCTGGGAAGCAGGGGCGCACATAGACATCAAGACAAACGATCGCATGGGTCATGAGGTGGTCAGGCAGTATTCCTTGTGCGGCCTGCATGGCCAAAGAAACTGGCGCATCGCTGTTTTGGGTGATTTCAATGGCCGTGGTGCTTCGCTGAAACTTTTGGAGAAAATCAAGTCCGGTCAATTCTTGGAGGCACGCGGCCCGCGTAACCTTTTTGAATTGCCATCGGATGACCATCCCGTTGTACTTGTCGCAGGGGGAATAGGCATCACGCCCATCTTGGCAATGGCCGAGACACTCAGTTCGCAACAACGAAAATTTCGTCTGCATTACCATGCCCGCAGTCATGAGAGTGCGGTATTCGTTGATGAACTGAGGTTGTCAAGCTATGCAGCCAGCGTGGTTTTTTCATTTGATGATGAAAAAACAGGAAGCGTGGATGGAATTTTCACAAGTTCAGATGCAGATGCCTGGCTCTATACATGTGGCCCAGCAGGCTTCATGGATGCTGTGATCAAAGCTGCCAAAGAGGCGGGCTTGCAAGAGTCCAAGATAAGAAAAGAGCTTTTTTGCGCATCTTCGGAGTCAGTTTCACAGGGGGCGGTTCGCATGGATCAGGCATTCACCATCAAAATTCAATCAACAGGTGCCATGGTGGAGGTGCCAGTTGGCCAGACGGCGGTTCAAGCACTTGCGGCATCGGGCATTGAGGTTCTGGTTTCCTGTGAGCAGGGGCATTGCGGTTCGTGTTTGACATCGGTTTTGGAGGGCATTCCAGATCACCGTGATCAATTCATGTTGCCTGAAGAGCACGAAAAAAATAACGCTTTTACTCCCTGTTGCTCTCGATCGTTCACTCCTTGTTTGGTGCTGGATCTATGAATGAACCGCTTGTCTATGATCCATCCAACGATGCGATCAGAACCAATCCCTTTCCTTTCTATGAGGCATTGCAAGCGCAAGACCCGGTGCATTGGAGCCCAGCGATCAAAAGCTGGATCATCACGCGTTACGACGATGTCCGGCAAGTGGCGATGTCATCCAACATGTCATCTGATCGCTTGCGTCCTTTTTATGATGCCCTGAAAGACGAACGACGTGACATCCTCTCTGGTGTCATGAGGTATCTGAACGAGTGGCTTGTGTTCAAGGCGCCGCCTGAACACACTCGGCTTCGCAAGATGATGAATGTGGTCTTTTCGCTGCAGCTGATTCAGTCCCGGGAAGGTGCAATCAGGCAGACGGTTGAGCAATTGCTTGAAGGAATTGATCCGTCAAGAGATGTGGATTTCATGGAAAAGGTTGCAGTGCTCCTGCCCGCCTACGTCATTTTGGACATGATGGGCCTGCCGCGTGAGGATTTCGCTGAAATCAAGCAATGGTCCGATGATTTGCGTTTGTTTATCGGGACCTCGCGTTCAGACGAAGACAAATACAAAAAAGCCAGAGATGGTGCCGACCGCATGTCTGCCTACTTCCGTGAGGTGATTTCGCAAAGACGGAACTCTCCTGGCGAGGATGTCATCACGGCCATGGTGACTGCCACGGATGCGCATGGTGCGCTGAGCGAGGATGAACTGGTGGCCATGTGCATGCTCGTCTTGTTTGGTGGGCATGAAACGACGACCAGCTTGCTCGGCAGTGCCGTTGTGGCATTGATCCAGCACCCTGAACAAAAGCAGAATTTACATGACGAGCCATCGCTGATTGATTCAGCCGTTGAGGAGTTTCTTCGCTACGATGGGCCCAGCAACAGCATTGCGCGAGTTGCTGCGATCGATCATGAGTTGCACGGGAAAAAATTGCAGGCGGGTGACCGTGTGTTTGCAATGATCAATGCCGCAAACAGAGACCCACGTCGGTTTGATCGGCCCCATGAGTTGATTCTTGATCGATCTCCCAATCGGCATTTGACCTTTGGTCAAGGTCTTCACTTTTGTCTCGGTGCACCTTTGGCCAGGCTCGAGGCGAAAGTGTGCATTGGATCGCTTGTTGCCCAATACCCTGCCATGCGGTTTGGGCAAGGCGAAGTCAAGTGGCTTGATGCATTGGTCATGCGTGGCCCCACGCAGTTGCCCCTGGTTCTCGGTTAAACAGGTTTGTTCTCTGGAGGTTCCTCATGAGCGATGTTTATGTGATTGGTGTTTCATGCACCCCCTTTGGCAAGCAGGCTGACAAATCATTCAAGGACCTCACCCGAGACGCTTTCATGGGTTTGATGGCTGACACAGGTGCCGATGTCGCCCATCAAATTCAGCAAGCATGGTTTGGCAATTGCGGAATGGGCACCTTTGGTCAACGCAATATTCGAGGGCAGGTTTGTTTGACCCCGTTGGTGCGCGAGGGGATCTTTCCGGAAAGGGTGCCTCTCATCAACGTTGAAGGCGGCTGTGCGACGGCATCCATGGCGTTCCATGGTGCGTACAAGGACATCCTGAGTGGCGAGTGTGACTTGTCGCTTGCTATGGGTGTTGAAAAAACCTTCTTCCCAGGTGATCCTGAGCGGACCATGGAAATCTTTCAAGGCGGCATCGATCAGTTGGATCCGCAAGAGTGGCAGGCTTATTACGAAAAGGCAGGCGAGCAGTCGGGTAAACCATTTGTGACCAACAGCGGTGGGGGAACCTTGTTCATGGACACCTATGCCATGCAGGCCGCTTATCACATGAAAACCTTTGGCACGACACGAGAGCAGATTGCCTATGCTGCCTCTAAGAATCACGCCATGGGGGCTTTGAATCCGAACGCGCAATACCGGTTCACCATCACACCGCAGGAGGTGCTGAACGACCGTGAAATCAGTTGGCCTTTGACACGTGCCATGTGCTCACCGGTTGGTGATGGCGCTGCCGCTGCCTTGCTGTGTTCGGGACGTTTTTTGCGCGATTTGCCTCGCCGCGTTCAGGAGCGGGCCATTGCTGTCAGCGCCAGTGTATTGACGGGGGGAAAGTACCGTGACCTGGCCGAACCAGGTCTTTCGCACGTGGCCGCCAAAAGGGCTTATGCGAAAGCTGGCTTGCAACCTTCAGACATTGATATCGCCGAGGTGCATGACGCCACATCATTTTGTGAGATTTACCAGGCTGAAATGCTTGGCTTTTGCGGCATTGGCCAGGGTGGCGCTTACGTGGCCAGTGGTGCCACTTCTTTCGGTGGGGATCTGCCCATCAATCTGTCAGGGGGCTTGGTGTCCAAAGGACACCCGGTCGGTGCGACGGGACTGTCCATGATTCATGAACTGGTGACCCAATTGCGGGGAGAGGCCGGTAGCAGGCAATCTGAAGGTGCGGATATTGCGCTCGCAGAAAATGGCGGTGGGGTGATGGGTTTTGATGAAGCCGCCTGTTCCATCACCATTCTTCGGCGAAGCAGTTGATGGGGTATTTGTACATTTTTGTTTGGTGACGGCTCATGCAAGGCTGGCTTCGGCCCTCTTCCTGAACAAAGAAAAAAGTTGCTTGGCAACGGTTGCAGGCGAATCACCACCGGGTTGGTACCACATCAATGCGCCATTCAATGCGCCGAGCAAGCCCAAGCGAAAGTAACGCCGCTTGATGCCCGATGGCAAATCAACCGCATCGGTCAATTTGGAAAACACCTTTTCGTACCGGTCACGCTGTGCCACCAAAGCAGTGCGCATGCTGTCCGAGTAATTGGCAGACCAGTCAGCCAGAACAGTAGCGGCAGGACTCTCCCTCATGAGTAAGGCTTCGAGGTGCGCCACACACGCAGCTTCGAGCCTTTGCCACGGGTCGGTGATGGGTTCGATGGCCTTTTCAACGTCGTTGACAAAACGATCAACGCCCGCGGCATAGACCGTGATGAAGAGTTCTTCCTTGGACCCAAAATGGTGATAAATAGAGCCATGCAAAATGCCAAACGCGGCAGATATGTCTCGCATGGAAGTGTTGGCGTATCCACGTTCGCCAAATAAATTCGCTGCTTTCTCGATCAACTCTGCCCGTCTGTCAATCAGGGCGCCATCCGCACTCTCTTTGGTCTTTGATTTGGAGACACCGACGCTTTTGGGTGATTTTTTGCCTTTGGATGCGGTTGAGGGTGTAGGTTTCATCTCGTTTGGCAGAAGTTTTCGAATGATGTTGAACGCACAATGAACTGCGCCATAGCGCTTGAAGTGACTTCAGGTCTTGACATTTTCCCAGTACGGCTCACGCAGAATCCGTTTCAAGACCTTGCCCAAAGCATTTCGAGGGAAGTCATTTCTCGTTTCGATATTGGAGAGTCTTTGGTGTTTGGCCAGACGTTCGTTGCACCAGGAAAGCATGGAAGATGGATCAAATACGGCACCCGACCTGAGAATCACCAAGGCCAGTGGCGTCTCACCCCAGCGTTCATGTGGAACGCCAATGACGGTTGCGTCCAGAACATCGGGGTGTTGACCCAGAATTTCTTCCAAATCGGCCGGGAAAACATTGAACCCACCGGAAATGATCATGTCTTTCTTGCGGTCCACCAGTGTGAGGTAGCCGTCTTCGTCCTGTCGCCCGATATCACCAGAGCGGATGAAAGTGCGCCCCCTCTCGTCTTGCCAAATCAGATCCGATGTCTCGCGTGGGCGGTTGTGGTAGCCAGACATCATGCCAGGACCGTATCCAGCGATTTCTCCAATTTCTCCTGGCGCAAGCACTTTTCCTGATTCATCCAGAATGCGCACTTCAAAGCCAAGAACGGGGACGCCCACTGAATCAAACTTGTCAGCGGGTGCGCCAGGTTTGAGCATCGTCGCAAAGCCTTCACTGAAACCATAGAGTTCAATGAGTTTGTCGCCCAAGCGTTCGATGACCTGCCGTTTGGTTTCGCGTCTCAGAGGGGATCCAGCGCTCAGGATAACTTCCAGGGAACTCAGGTTAAACCGCGTTGTATCGGTTTGCAGCAGTGCAATGTACTGGGCTGGCACCATGAAGGTGTGTGTGATGTGTTCTTGATCCACCAATTTTGAAAATTCTGCTGGATCGAAAGCAGGCATGACCACACAAGTGCCGCCACTGAACAAAACAGGCAGCATCATGAGCCATGTTCCGTTGGAATAAAGAGAGGTGGTGGTCAATGCACGGCTGCAATCACTGAAGCGCATTTCGATGGCATTGGAAATTGCCCAATGGACCCTTGCCCGGTGAATTTGCAGGATCCCTTTGGGAAGTCCCGTTGTGCCCGAACTGTAGATGATGTTGAAGGCATCTTCAGGACGATAGACCACCTGGGGGGTGAGCGTGGGGTGGCCTTCTGTCAGAGTCTGGTAACTGGTCCAGCCCTGGGCTTGGCCATGCACAACATAGCGCTGGCTTGCGTTGAGATGCAAAAGTTGATCTTCAAATGGATGAAGACGGTCAATGAAATCCAGTGTGGCAAAAGCCTGTTTTGCACCGCAATCGTTGATCAAGGATGCCAGTTGCTGACCCGTCAGCAAGCCCGAGAGCGGTACAACGCAGCAACCTGCTTTGACGATGCCAAACATGACCTCGAGGATCTCCACCGAGTTACCCATCATGACCACAATCCGGTCACCGCGGGAAGCGCCTGATGCCAAAAGGGCGTTGGCCACACGGTTCATGTTGTCGTTGAAATCGCCCCAAGTGCGTCTGACTGAACCGCACACAACCGCTTCTTGGTGTTTGCGAAATTTTCCGTGGCTGCTGAAAATATCAGGTATCGTGATCTCAGCATGGTCAATAGGTAACAAGTTTTTCTCCTTCAGTGGATTCAGATCAAGTGAGTGGGTCCTGGCTGAATTCCTGTCATGATGAAATTCTGACGCCTTATTTCAATGACCCTCACCATCATTTTTTTCTGCAACCATGAACACCCAATCGGATTATTCATTCAAGGTTCCGGTGATTGCCGCCCCCATGTTCTTGGTCAGCGGCATAGAACTTGTGGTGGCATCTGTCCATGCGGGCATTGTGGGTGCATTTCCAACGCTCAATGCCCGAACACCGGCTGTGCTGGACGCCTGGATGGCCGAAATCAAGGACCGCACTCGCGGCGCGAGTGGGCTGGTCGCGGCCAACCTGATTCTGCATCCTTCCAATGGAAGGCGCGACGATGACTTGGACATCGTGGTCAACCACCGCGTCCCCTGGGTCATCACATCAGTCGGCTCTCCGGTCGCCGTTGTAGAGCGTGTTCATGCGTATGGCGGTCGGGTTTTGGCCGACGTGGCCACTGTCAGGCATGCCCGAAAGGCGATGGAAGCGGGTGTAGACATGTTGGTGCTTTTGACCGCAGGCGCTGGCGGCAATACAGGCTGGATCAATCCCTTCGCATTCGTTGAGGAAGTGCGTGGTTTCTGGTCGGGGCCCTTGGCCGTAGCGGGTTGTTTGACAACTGGCCGGCAAGTCAGAGCGATTCAAGTGGCAGGTGCAGACATGGCGTACATGGGAACGCCATTCATCGCCACGCCCGAAAGCATGGCATCGCCAGCGTACAAAGAGGCTTTGGCGGGAGCAGGCGCCGACGATATTGTGAAGACCGATGCGGTCACCGGGATTCCCGCCAACTTTCTGAAATCGTCTTTGCTTTCGCAAGGCATCATGCAAGCCGATGGGAGCTTGTTGCCCAAGGGTTCGAGCGAGCTGGCCAGTTGGAAAACCGCATGGAGCGCAGGACAGGGTGTGGCTTCTGTTGGTCCGGTGAAATCGGTGGCGAGCCGGGTCGACGTTTTGCACCAAGAATGGCTGCAGGCCATTGAATCCATGGCCCGCTAAATCACCTATTGCACCACGTCGGCAGCTCATATCACCCGGTCTCTGCCCTGCCAGTAGCGCGCTCTCAGTTCACGTTTCAACACTTTCCCTGTAGCGCTTCTGGGAAGACTGTCCGTGAATTCCAGTGATTTGGGCGCACTGACCGATCCGATTTGCGCCTTCACCAGGCTTTGCAACTCGACAGCTTCCACCTGGCAACCAGGCTTGAGTTCCAAGACAGCGTGAACCGATTCACCCCATTTGTCGTGAGGAATGCCAAAGACACATGCTTCCTGTACGGATGGGTGCGTCATCAAGGCCTGTTCCACACCTGCCGAATAGATGTTGAATCCTCCTGAAATGATCACATCTTTTTTCCGATCCAGCAGAGTGATGCGGCCATCTTGATCCATGGCACCAACATCGCCGGTGTGGTACCAGCCGTATCGGTGCACCAGTGCACTGGCAGCGTCATCCTCCAGATAAGCCTGAATGCTGACCCAGTCACGCAGCACGATTTCACCAGGCTCCCCTGGTTCGCACCATTGACCGTCTTCGCGCATCACCCGAGCTTGACGACTGATGGTGGGGGCGCCAATGGATCTGAGGACGTTGGCGGGCGCAGGCACTTCGCCTTGCATGTGTTCAGTGGGTGAGAGGGATGTGATGGGACCGATGGCTTCTGCTTGACCATACATGTTCACCATCACCGGACCAAAAATGGCCAGTGCCTGTTTCAGAGGCTCTTCGGCCATGGGCGCAGCCGCATAAACGAAATGCTCCAGTGAACCGTAATCAAACGAATTGACCTTTTCACAGGACAGCAGCATGTAGATCACGGTGGGTGGCAGAAAGAGTATTTGTATTTTCTCATTCTCCAGGGTCTCCAGTATTTCCAGAGGGTCCGCCTTGTCCAGCAAAACATGCGTGGACCCGGTCATGGTGAGGGCGAAGATGAAACTGCCCGCAAAATGGGTCATCGGTGCCACAACCAAATGACGCTTGGCTTCGAGTGCGCGCATTGAAAACAGCATGTCGATGCTGGTCACGTAGTTGGACAGGTGCGTGTGCATGACGCCCTTGGAGCTGCCTGTGGTACCACTTGTGGAATAAAGCGTCCAGGGGGCCAACGGATCATTGGGCAGATCGTTGGCCATGGATCCTGGAGGAGCCATCCAGTCCATCAATGAAGGGGTCTCGTCTTCTTGTTGGTCAAGGCAGCACCAGTGTGACAGTGCATGCAGTTCATTTTTGACATGCGCGGCAAGCGCATCGACATGGCTGTGATGCACCATGGCCCTTGGTTGGTGTTGCCGCAAAATGCCTACATTCAGGGCAGGACTGTTTCTGACATTGACAGGAACCAAGACCATGCCTGCCCGCCACAGGCCGTACATGAAAATCAAGCCACGCCAATCGTTGGGCGACAAAAATGCGACACGTGTTCCCGGTGCAACGCCCATGGCCTGGATTTTTGCGGCGATTCGATGAGTCATCGACACCGCTTCCTGGTAACTCACGCAGATGCTGCCTTGTTGGACGAATATGGCGTGAGGGGTTCTCAATCCCGCCTTGTCCAGCGCGTCTGTAGCCCTCATGCGCGACTCCTGATTCTCAGTCCATCAAATCAGGCAAGCTGGTGGCAATGGCAGGATAGCCAATCAGCAAAGCCAGCAGAACAGCTTCCATGACGAGGAAGGGCATGACACCCGCAAACAGTTCACGGGAGTTGACTTGCCCCTTGGCCGATGACAACACCGCAAAAAGATTCAGACCGACCGGTGGCGTGATGGCTGCAATTTCAATCAGCTTGATGATGAGCACGCCAAACCAGATGCCATGGATTCCCAAGGATGTGCTGATGGGGTACAAAAAGGGCAGTGTGATGATCATCAAGGACACGCTGTCCACAAAGCAGCCCAAAATCAGATAGAGGATCACCACCAGTGCGATGAACACGAAGGCGCTCATTTCAAGGGCGGTCACCAAGGCTTTGAGATCACCGATGAAGCCGCTGATCAGCAAAAACCGGCTGAACAAAAGACCTGCCATGACAATCAAGAAAAGCACTGCGGAAATGCGTGCACTTTCAATGAGGCTCTCCCACAGCGCACCTTTAGGCAAACGCCGGGTCGACAGGGCAATCAGAAGAACACCGGTTGCCCCAACTGCACCGGCCGCAGAGGGCGGAAATGTGCCCGTGTAAATGCCGCCTACCACCAGGCCAATCAACAAGAAAACAGCCCACGCACTCGAAATGCCCTGCAACTTTTGCTTCAAGCTGAATCTTTCGCTGATCAGCGGGGCCCATTCGGGTCTGTAGACCAGCATGACCCGAATGCCCACGATATAGCCCACAGCGGTCAGGACACCCGGCAATATGCCTGCAATCAGCAACTTGCCAATGGGCTCGCCGGTCAAAACGGCGAACAGCACCATCGCGATAGAAGGCGGGATGAGTCCAGCCAGGGTGCCTGCAGCAGCGACACAACCCGCGGATACGCCTGGGTTGTAGCCGTAGCGGATCATCTCTGGCAAGGCCATGCGTGTGAAGATGCTGGCAGCCACGGTGGTCGATCCGGAAATCGCCGCGAACATGGCTTGTGCCATGACGGTCGCCATCATGAGGCTTCCGCGAATTCGACTGGTCAGCTGAAAAGCGGCTTTGTACAGATCGGAAATGATCCCGGCCCGTGAAGCCAGAGTCCCCATCAGCACGAACAAGGGTACAACGACAAAGTTGTAATCACTGGCGAATGCGTAAGGCAGAGATTGGATGGTGGACAACAAAAATGTGGAGCCGACAGCGTAAAAGATACCGGCAATGGCCACAGAGCCCACGGCGTATGCAACGGGCACACCAAGACCCAAGAGGACCAGCATGGCCGCAAATCCAAAGAGCCCTGTGATCACTGGCTTTCCTTCAAGGTCGAGGAACTGAAAAGTTGTTGAAACAATTGACCCAGCATGGTCAGAACGCACAGACTTGCGCCGATGGGGCATGCCAATTTCCAGGGCCAAATCGGAAAGCCAGAGGTGTCTGCAGAGACCTCCATGATCATCACGCTTTTAATGGCCTGGTCCCAGAGACCGTAGGTGATCAGTCCCACAAATACAAGGCCGCAAATTGTGCCCAGCAAAGTGGTCAATCTTTTGGTCGTGGCACCCATAGAAGACTCAAACAAATCGACCCGGATATGCTCATTTCCTCTTTGGACAGGGCTGCAGGCCAAGAAAATACTGCTGGCCAATAGCGTCCCGGACAATTCAACCTTGAACGACAAATAAAACCCCAATACATTGCCCATCACGATGTCAATGGCACCTACCGCCATCATGATGAGCACAGCACTGGCGCAAACCGCCAGTGCTACCTTCTCGGTCCAGAGAATCAATTTATCCATGGACCTATTCGATCAATTGCGTGAGTTGGCAAAACTCTGGGCAGCCTTCCTTTGCAGGGGAATCAATTCCTTGATCTTCTCGCCCAAGCCGTCTTTGGTCGATTTATCCACCCAGATTTGAATCATGTCAGGTGAACGGGCGATGAAATTTTGAAGGTCCTTCATCGCAACGATGCTGCCACCTGTTGCTTTGAATTTTTCAATCGCATCTGCTTCGACTTTGGGAAGAGCCGCCAGGTCCTTTTGCATGGCTTCTTGTGCCACTTGTGTGAAAAGTGTCTGCACCGAGCGTGGCCACGCGTTGTAGGTTTTGGCAGGGACATACATCTGGAAAGTCGTGAAGGATCCAGTGTTCAAGTCAGAAAGATATGGCGCGACTTTTTGCAGGTCCGAAAAGGGCGTCCATTCGATGGGACCAAAGTTGCAATCCAGTGTGCCACGCTGCAGGCCTTCGCGGATTTCCGTGGCTTGAACGCGTGTGGGCACCATGCCATAAGCTTCCATCCAGATGGGCACATAAGCGCCGCCAACGGCTCGGACTTTCAAACCTTTCAGGTCTGCAGACGTGTTGATCGCCTTGTTGCAAAGCAGCTTGTAAGGGGAGGGGACCGTCCATTTGATGACTCTGAGGTTTTGAGCCTGGAGTTCGTCGCTCACCGTTTTGGAGGCGTAACTGGCACGCGCCAATTCAGAACCCGTCTTGGCATCGGCTGACACCCTGTTGAGAAGACCGGCGGATACAGAAGTCAATGGCAGCTCGGCAGCATGAACAGCCTGAGCAAACACGCCAATGTCCACGGCGCCATTGCCAACCAGGTTTTTGATTTCTGTGAGACCACCAAGCTGCCCCGACCAGAAAATCTGGATTTTGATTTTTCCGCCGGAGCGTCGCTCAATTTCCTCTGCGAACCACTTGTCCCATTCAGCGCCAGGGAAAGTCTGAGCCAGTGGGTGCGCCATTTTCAGGGACAAAGAGGGGTAGTCCTGAGCGTGTGACGGAAGTGCCAATGCGAGAGCGGCGCAGCTGAGCAAAAAATGTTTCTTCATCGATGACTCCAGGAAGTTTCTGAAAAAAGCCAAGTGGCGGGAAGTGAAGCTTGTCCTTCATGCTATCGATTCAATTGCAACAAAACAATCGTTTGGTTGTTGACTTTTTTAGGGGTTTACCCGCTCTTTCAAATGAATGGTCAATTGGGGGTCGAGTGAAACCACTTCGAGCCATGTGACATCGTCCAGTTTTGCGCCGCCATCACCTCCGGCATTTGTCAAATCAATCTGCGGATGTGCATTCGATCAGCGGCCAGGGCGGGCAAGTCCGCATGCCTGTTGCCGCGCATTCGAAGTCAATTCCGTTCAGCAGTTCACCAGTCAGACCCGTGACGCCGTGAGACGGTCAAGTCAGGATTTCCGGGTTGATTAAATTCTCCAGTTGCCCCGAGGCAAATGCATTCAGGTGATCAAAGGCGGTTCCAAAATAAAGTTCGTAGTTGTCACGCTCAACATAGCCGATGTGCGGCGTGCACAACGCCCGCGGATGCCGCACCAGTGGATGGGCCGCTCCCAACAAGGGCTCCGACTCGTAAACATCCACCGCAGCAAAGCCCGGATGGCCTTGTTCCAATGCAGCCACCAGCGCGCCTTCGGCCACCAATTCGGCGCGGCTGGTGTTGACGAACAAGGCATTGGGGCGCATGAGGGCCAGATCAGCTGCGGTGACCAGCGCGCGGGTTTGCGCATTCAGCCGGACATGCAGGCTCAGCACATCGCTTTCTGCAAAAAAAGCCTGACGCGATGGCGCGACTTCAATGCCATCGGCGCGGGCATCGGCCAGTGACGCCTCCCGACCCCAGACCCAGACCTGCATGCCAAAGGCGCGGCCATATTTCGCCACCTGTCGGCCAATGCGGCCGTAGCTCCAAACGCCGAGGCGTTGCCCGCTGAGTTGCTGGCCCAAATGGCCTTGCCATTGGCCAGCCTTCAATTGGTTGACTTCGTTCACCAAGAAGCGCCGACTGGCCAGCACCAGCGCCCAGGTCAGCTCCGCCGTGGCCGCCCCAGAGCCGCGCCCGTCGAACACCGCCACCCCTTGCGCGGTACACGCTGCGATGTCAATGTGTTCAGCCACCTTGCCGGTTTGGCTGATGACGCGCAGCTGCGGCAGGCGCGCCAGCAATTCAGCGCGGATGGCGGTGCGCTCCCGCGTCAGCACCAACGCGTCAAAGTTTTGCAGGCGTTCGGCCAGCGCGGCAACGTCATGCAGCGTGTCATTGAAAACCGTGACCTGATGAGCTGCCAGTTTGGAAAAACAGGCCAGGCTGCGAACGCAGTTCTGATAGTCATCGGGGATGGCGATGCGCAATGGGGTCATGCTGTTCACGCCTTATTCAAGCTTGATGCCGAGTTGCTCGATCGTGCGCTTCCACTGGACCAGATCGGTCCGGATGAGCTGCTGGAATTCGGCTGGAGGCATGCCGCCTGGCTCAATGCCCTGCGCCTTGAAAAGCTCGCGCACCTCGCGGGTGTCCAACGCGGCTTTGACCTCTGCATGCAAACGATCGATCGTGGCCTGCGGTGTGCCGCTGCGGACCAACAACCCGTACCAGGCGCGGATGTCAAAACCCGGATAACCCTGCTCGGCCAGGGTCGGGACATCGGGCAAGCCCTGGAATCGGCGTGCTGGCGCCACGGCCAGTGCACGCAGCTTGCCGGTCTGAATCAAACTCAGTGCCGAACTCATGTCGAGAAACATGTATTGAATCTGTCCACCAAGCAAATCCTGCAGCGCAGGAGCAGCGCCGCGGTAGGGCACATGCGTCACGCGGATGTCCGCCCGCGAGGCAAACATGGCCCCCGCCAAGTGCGCCGAAGTGCCGTTCCCCGACGAACCGTAAGACATGTCATTGGGCTTGGCCTTGGCCAGGGCGACCAGTTCAGCCAGGTTTTTGGCCGGGAAATTCGGCCTCACCACCAAGGCGTGCGGAATAAAACCAACCACGGTGACCGCGCTGAAATCGCGCGCGATGTCGAACGGGTAGTTGGGCATCAGCGCCGGGTTGGTCACCGCCAGAATCGACGGGAACATCAGCGTGTGACCATCGGACGGTTGGCGCCCGACTTCGCTGAAACCGATGACACCGCCGCCGCCGGGTTTGTTGTCAATGATGACCGGCTGACCCAAAGTCGTGCCCATGTTTTTGCTGATGGCGCGCGCCATCAAATCGGTCGGACCACCGGCCGCAAATGGCACAACGATGCGCACCGGTTTGCTGGGGAAATCAGCTGCAGTCTGGGCTTGCGCCATTGCGCCCATCCCGCTGAGGGTTCCCAGCGCCATCGCGAGGGCCCGATGACGCCACACGGGGCTGATGCTGAAAGAAAAAATCATGTGTTTGTCTCCATTGAAGTGTCTGGGCGTTGGCGCTCTTGTCGGCTTGCCTTGTTTCGCGGATACGGCTCAAGTCTAGGTGACAGACTTGGGCGAGTCACCACCCGAGTTCCACTGGATGGAATAGCGCTCCGACCCGGGCCCGTCCGATGCTGCCAACACCCGTTCGGGTAAATCCGTCCGTGCCGGCCATCCCCCACTGCATGTGCGACAGGTGACTGGGCCATCGGAGCCGATAATTCATCTGGAACATCGCGGGAGAACAGCATGGCTGGTGCGTTGAGTGGATTGCGTGTGCTGGATTTGACCAGCGTCCTGATGGGGCCTTTTGCCACCCAGCTCATGGCCGATATGGGGGCGGACGTGATCAAGATCGAGTCGCCAGCAGGGGACACGGTGCGCGGTATAGGCCCCATGCGGCATGCAGGCATGGGGTCGATTTTTTTGCACGTCAACCGCAACAAACGCAGTCTGGTGCTGGACCTCAAAATTCCTGAGGGCTTGAGTGCTTTTTTCAAACTGGTGGAGTCGGCCGATGTGGTGGTTTACAACATCAGGCCGCAAGCCATGCAGCGCTTGGGCATCGATTACGAAAGGCTCAAGGCCATCAATCCGCGCATCATTTATGCCGGCCTGTACGGCTACAGTGAGAAGGGGCCTTACGCGGGCAAGCCTGCTTACGACGACTTGATTCAAGGTGCTGCGGCTGTGCCCAGCCTGATGAGCCGGGCCAGTGGCGGCGAACCGCGTTACGTGCCCTTGACCTTGGCTGACCGGACGGTCGGCCTGATGGCGGCGAATGCGATTTTGGCGGCAGTGATTGCCCGGTACCAAACGGGCATGGGGCAGGCGGTGGAAGTGCCCATGTTCGAGACCATGGCGCAGTATGTTTTGGGGGAACACATGGCCGGTGCTTCGTTCGAGCCTGCCCTGGGCGATACCGGCTACCCGCGATTGCTGGTGCAGGAGCGGCGTCCTTACCCCACCCGCGATGGGCATCTGTGCGTGCTGATTTACACCGACCGACATTGGGAGAAATTTTTGGGACTGCTGGGCCAGGCCCATCTTTTTGAACAAGACCCGAGGTTTGCCAGTATCGGCACGCGCACCCGGCACATCAACGATTTGTACCGCATGGTGGCGCAGGCCATGGCCACGCAAACCACAGCGGTTTGGATGGATCGGTTGAATCAGGCGGACATTCCCTGCATGCCCATGCACGATGTCGACAGTTTGCTGCAAGACCCACATTTACGGGCGGTGGGCATGCTGCAAAAAGTGGAGCACCCCACCGAAGGGCCCATGCATGAAATTGGTGTGCCCGTGAGCTTTTCAGGGACACCCGCTTTGCCCATCCAAAAACCTGCCCCTCAGTTGGGGCAGCACAGCGCCGAGGTTTTGCGCGAGGCGGGCCTGACTGAGGCTGGGATCCAAACTTTGCAAAAGCTTGGCGCCACCCGGCCTTGAATGCGGGGCATGCGGATGGCTGACTGTCCGTCACTCGGCTTTGGCGCCCGAGTCTTTCACGGCTTTGGCCCAGCGCGGCATTTCGGTGCGCAGATGGGCCGCGTACTCGGCGGGTGTGCCACCTAAGATTTCAGCGCCTTGTGCGGCTAGGCGGGCGCGCAAATCGGGGTTGACCAGCGCCTTGTTCACTTCGGCGTTGAGTTTCTGAATGATCTCGGCTGGCGTGCCGGTGGGCACCACAATGCCTTGCCAGGCTGCGGCGTCGAAACCGGGCATGCCCGATTCGGCCAGCGTGGGCAAGTCAGGCAACAGGCTCGAGCGCTTGCTGCTGGTCACCGCCAGGCCGCGCAGCCGGTTGTCGCGCACATAGGGCAAGACCGTGTTGATCGTGTCGATCATGAACTGGGTTTGCCCTGCGGCCAGATCCACCAGGCCCGGGGCGCTGCCTTTGTAGGGGATGTGCTGGGTCTGCACGCCGGTTTGTGAGGACATCATGGCACTGGCCAGGTGGGTGATGGTGCCGGTGCCCGACGAGCTGTAATTGAGCGCACCCGGGCGCGACTTGGCCAAATCCAGAAATTCCTTGACGCTGCGCGCAGGCAGTTGCGGGTTGACCACCAGCACCATGGGCACGCTGGCCGTCAGGGCCACGGGTGCAAAGTCTTTCAGGGTGTCGTAGTTCACCTTGCCGTAGAGCGCCGGGCCGATCACGATGGCCGAGGTGTTGTAAAAAATCGTGTAGCCATCGGGCGTGGCTCGGGCAGCCAGTTCGGCCGCCAGGTTGCCACCGGCGCCAGGTTTGTTGTCGACAATGACTTGCTGACCCAACTGCTCGGACAGGCGCTGCGCCAGCACCCGCGACACCAGATCGGTGGGGCCACCGGGCGGGAAGGCGATGATCATGCGCACGGGGCGGGTGGGCCAGCTTTGCGCCCACACACTTGTGGCCATGAACGCCAGCAAAAGACCCGTCAAGAAACGACTTTTGATTGTCATGAAAACACTCCTCAGGTATTGAATTGGTCGAGCACATGGCCTGGCCCATGCGGGTGATCCACATAGTCCTGACCGTCATGCACTTTCACGCCATTGACCCACACACCGTGAACGCCGGTGGCTTCGCGCACCATGCGTGTGCCGCCGCCGGGCAAGTCCTGGCGTGGAATGGGTTTCGAAATGCCGACTTTTTCCGGATTGAACAGCAAAAGGTCTGCGGGCATGCCCACTTGCAGACGACCCCGATCGGGAATGCGGAACCGGTCTGCAGGTTCGCTGGTTAAACGGCGAATGCCTTCTGCCAGGGTGAAGTGGCCAGTGTCACGCACCCAATGCGAGAGGAAATACAAGCCAAAGCCTGCATCGCACATGTAGGTCAGGTGTGCACCAGCATCCGACAGGGTGATGACGCTGGCCGGGTGTTTGAGCGAGGGCGCCACGCCGTCGTCGACGTTGTTGAAAAATTTGCCCACAAAATGGGTGCCCAGGTCTTCGCTGAGCGCCAGGTCGAAAAACACGTCCACCGGGTCAAGACCGCGCTGGTCGGCGAGGGTCTGGATGCTCATGCCTTCGAGCGCCTGATTTTTCGGATGCACTGTTTGGCCGACCTCGATGTGCCGCCAGTTGCCCAGAAACAAAATGCCCGCTTTGGGCTGGCGCAGGTTCTGCCGAAAGGCTTCGCGAAATTCGGACGAGCGGTACACCTGCGGCAAGTCCTCGGTGCGCGCGGTTTTGACCACATCGAAGGCCGCATGGCTGAGCAGCACATAGGGATCGGTCAAGGTGAAGTCAAACGACAAGGGCTGGCAGCTGGTCAGCACATACAGCTCGTGGCCGCGGGCCAGGGCCTGGGCGCAGCGCTCGTAGTAAGTGGCGCCGAGCGCCGGGTTGCCCTCGTTGTACATGGTCAGCACGGTGGAGATGTAGCCGGGGCGGCCCGTGTTCTGAACGATCGACTCCATCACATCCGGGCTGGCGCGGGTGCCGGTGGCCATCATGAAGACGCCCTTGTTTTTTTCGCCCAGCACCGAGGTCAGCGCCCGCAATTCATCTTCTGAGGCAATGGTCGAGGGCATCGGGATGCCGCCGTAGCCACTGTGGTTGGGCGAGAAAGAAGACGCAAAGCCGATGGCGCCGTGGGCCATGGCGTCGCGCACCATGGCCTGCATGGCCTGCAGTTGTTCGGGGCTGGCCTCGGCTTGGGTGGAGCCGCTCTCGCCCATCACCGACGTGCGGATCACCGAGTGCCCTGCAAACACGGCGGTGTTCACATAGGGGCCGATGCGGCGCAATTGGTCCATGTATTGGCCAAAGGATTCAAATTCCCAGTTCACCCCCGTCAGCAGGGCTTGCAAGTCCATGCCTTCGACCACCGACAGGTTTTTCAGCATGGTCTCGCGCAGGGGCGCAGGGCAGGGCGCAATGCCAAAACCGCAATTACCGATGACGGCGGTGGTCACGCCCAGTGCGGGTGAGGGCGACATGGTGCGGTCCCAGGTGACTTGTGCGTCGTAGTGGGTGTGCAGGTCCACAATGCCGGGCATCAAGGCCAGCCCCTGGGCATCGATGTTTTCGCCACTGGGGCCTTCGACCTGACCCATGTGGGTGATGCGGCCTTGTGAGATGGCCACGTCGACCCTCAGGGGTGGGCCGCCCAAGCCGTCGTAAACCTGCGCATTGCGGATGGTCAAGTCATGCATCTGTCAATAACCTTGCAGCTGGGAAATTCGCATGCGAGGCATATGCCCCACATAGGCTGGGACTATATGCAGTTGCCTGCTGCCGGCTGTCGCGCAGTGGATATCAGGGTTTTCCAGACTTCTCGGGCCTTTTCAGCCTGGTCGACAAGGGCGACACATTGGCGCAACTCGCCGGGGCAGAGACAGTCCATCGCTGTCACAGAAAGCAATGCAACCATTAGACGAAATCCTCAACCACCGAAATAATGGGTGCACAACGGTGGCGATTTGGCGCTGGTTGGTATGTTGGCTGTGGATGGAGAGACCATGAAGATGATTTTTGGCATGAAGGCGTTGGCATGAGCCAGCTTGATTCTTTAAACCCGTCGGCCATCCCTGCGCAAGACGAGGCCTTGCGCCAGGAGGTGCGGGCATTTTTGCTGGACGCGATGCGCCATGTGCCGGCCCATGTTCGGGCGCGCTCCTGGTCGGGTTACGACCCCGAGTTCAGCCGCGAGCTCGGGCGCCGGGGATGGCTGGGCATCACCTTTCCGCAGGCGTATGGCGGCGCCGGTCGCAGCGCGTTTGCGCGCTATGTGCTGGTCGAGGAGTTCCTCAACTTGGGCGCGCCCGTGGGCTCGCACTGGATCGCCGACCGGCAAAGCGGCCCCTTGCTGCTCAAGTACGGGACCGAGGCGCAAAAGCAGCGCTACCTGCCCGCCATCTGCCGAGGCGAGGCTTTCTTTTGCATCGGCATGAGCGAGCCCGGTGCAGGCTCGGACCTGGCCAGCGTGCGCACCCGCGCCGTGCCCAACGACGCGGGCTGGCTGCTGAGTGGCCAGAAGATCTGGACCACCAATGCCCACAACTGCCACTTCATGATCGCGCTGGTGCGCACCAGCGGCGAGGCGCTTGACCGCCACAAGGGCTTGTCGCAGGTGATTGTGGACTTGTCTCTGCCCGGCGTGACGGTGCGACCCATCGTCGACCAGTCGGGGGACAGCCATTTTTGCGAAGTCTTTTTTGACAAAGTGCAACTGGGCCCCGACGCCCTGGTGGGCGAAGAGGGCGGTGGCTGGGAACAGGTGACGGCCGAGCTGGCGTTCGAGCGCAGTGGCCCGGAGCGGCTGTACTCCAGCATCGCCTTGTTCGACGAGTGGCTGGCCTATGTGCGCACGCCGCAAGGGCGCACCCCGCAGGCGCAGCGCCTGGCCGGCAAGATCCTGGGCCAGCTCGCACCGCTGCGGGCCATGTCGGTGGCCATCACCGAAAAACTCACGCGGGGCGAAAGCCCCGTGGTCGAGGCGGCCTTGGTCAAAGACCTGGGCACGGGCGTGGAGCAGTTGATCGCGGCAGCGATTGCCGACGACCTTTTCTCGCGCGATGCGGCCGATGTGCCGGCCGAGTTGCTCAACACGCTCAACTACATCACGCAGGTGGCGCCCAGCTACTCGCTGCGCGGCGGCACGCGCGACATCCTGCGCGGCATGATTGCCCGCGGCTTGGGCCTGCGCTGAGGAGACATGAACATGGACCATCTTTTTGCCGATGCCGTCAAAGACGTGCTGACGGACCACTGCACCCCCACCGTGGTGCGCGCCATCGAAGCGGGCCAGCCGCGCACGGCCTTGTGGCACACCCTTGAAGCCTCGGGCTTTGCCGATGCACTGGTGCCCGAGTCCGCCGGAGGCGCGGGCCTGAGCCTGGCCGAGGTGTACCCGGTGCTGGAGTTGTGCGGTGCCTTTGCCGTGCCTGTGCCTTTGGGGGAGACCCTGCTGGCGCGGGGCCTGTTGGCCCAGGCGGGGGTGATCGCGCCTGCGGGTTCGGTGGTGTTCGCGACAGGCCGTTTGGCCAGCGATGACCGCCTGCACTGCGCGCAGGTGCGCTGCGGCACACAAGCGGACTGGGTGCTGGTGTCTTGCGACGACGCTTGCCGCTTGCTGCCGGCCACGACGGCGGATGTGCAGGTGGCCGGTTTTTGCCTGGACACACAGATGGGCTGGCCGCGAGCGGCCTGGGACAGCGCACAGGCGGTGCCCGGCACGCACGACCTGGTGACCTTGCAAGCCGCGCTGTATGCCGCGCAATTGGCCGGCGCCCTGATGGCCGTGTTCAGCCGCACCTTGCAGTACGCCAATGACCGCCAGCAGTTTGGCAAGCCGATTGGCAAGTTCCAAGCGATCCAGCACCAGCTGAGCGTCATGTCCGAGCACGCGTTCGCGGCGCGCATGGCCGCCCAGTTGGGCATGAGCGCGCAGGGCCTTGTGCCCGACCGCCTGCGCGTGGCAATGGCCAAGGCCCGCACCAGCGAGGCGGCGCTGGAGGTGGCCGGCCTGAGCCATTCCATCCATGGCGCCATTGGCTTCACACGCGAATTTGACCTGCAGCTGTTCACCCGCCGGCTGCACGCCTGGCGCCAGGCCGCAGGCTCGGAGTCCTACTGGCACGATGTGTTGGGCCAGGCCTTGCTCGACAGCCCCGAGCCCATGAGCCTGGAGTGGGTGCGCACGCTCACCGATGGCGTTGTCTGAATTTTTGAACAGGAAGACCCATGAGTTCATTTCTCCAAATCACGCGGGAGGGCCACATCGCCATCCTCACCATGAGTCAGCCCGAGACCCGCAACGCCCTGACCGGCAACACCGCGGTCGAGGAGTTCGTGCAGGCCTGTGCCGACATCGGCAAGGACACCGGCATCCGTGCGGTGATCTTGACGGCCGAGGGGCCGGTTTTCAGCTCGGGCGGCAACGTCAAGGACATGCTGCGCTACCAGACACAGCAACTCATGCCCGACGTGATCCGTGAGGAGTACCGCAACGGCATCCAGCGCCTGCCCAAGGCGCTCTACAACCTCGATGTGCCGGTCATCGCCGCCATCAATGGCCCGGCCATTGGTGCGGGCCTGGACTTGACCTGCATGTGCGACATCCGCATCGCTTCCGACAAAGCCACCTTTGCCGAGAGTTTTGTGAAGGTGGGCATCGTGCCGGGCGACGGCGGCGCCTGGTTGCTGCCACGGGCGGTGGGCGCGTCCAAAGCCGCCGAGATGGCCTTCACCGGCGAAGCCCTGACGGCGCAGCAGGCGCTCGCGTGCGGCCTGGTCTCGCGCGTGGTGCCGCCCGAGCAGTTGCTGCCCGAGGCGCTGGCGCTGGCGCGCAAGATCGCGGCCAACCCTGGTGGCGTGTTGCGCATGACCAAACGCTTGCTGCGCGAGGGCGAGCGCAGCTCACTGGAGTCCTTGCTGGAGATGTCGGCGGGCTACCAGGCCATTGCCCACATGACCGCCGACCACCATGAAGCCGTGAACGCTTTCATCGAGAAACGTCCACCAAAATTTAACCGCTGAGCTTCAGCCAGTTCACTGATCCATCAAGTGCCAGGACAGGTGGATGGTCTTGGTTTTTGGTCAATCGCCATCGTCAGAGCAAGCCTGATGGATGTCGGCCACAACATACGGCCAGCGTCACCAGGGCCAGTGGGTGCGCAGCGCCGATGGATGCGCCCATCCAATGCCTGGTGCAAGATCTGCAGGGGCGTCTTTGTTGCAGTTCGCCATTGAATCTGACAGAATTTGAACGGGAAATGTCAAGTCCATTGATTGGACTCGTGGGAAACAATTCCGAAATTGCTTTTCGCGGCGGTTTCTGCGACTCGCCATCCACCATCGAAATGGGCTGCTTCATGAAGCTGACTGAGACCGAACAGAAAACGCTGTCGCACAAACTCTACACCGCCTTGGTACTGCCGCTCAAGGACGATGCGCTTGATGAGCCAGGCTTGCGCAGACTCGTGAGGTACTTTGCAGAACACCGTTTTGCGCAAGTCGGAGGACTCATCGCCAACCCTGAAGCGGGGGAGGTGGCTTACCTGAGCCGCGCAGAAAAGTGCCGTGTTCTGAAAATTGTGATGGAAGAGGCTGCTGGCCGCTTGCCCGTCTTGGCCGGTACCTTCGGGTGGACAACCCACGATGCCGTTGAGGCGGCTCAAGACGCCAAGGCCCATGGCGTGGATGGCATCTTCGTGATCCCACCGGCTGGCTCCATGGATGTATCCGTGGCATGGGACGCTGCCAGGTATCCAGAGGTTTGGATTGATCAGCTCCTGTTGCAGCAAGAAGCGGTGGATCTGCCGATGTTTGCACACCCGATCTCCAACAGCACGCCTCAGTGGGGCCTGGGCTTGCCACTGGAGGCCACGCTTGCAGTTTGTCGCGCAGTGCCCAACATGATCGGTTGGAAAATGACGTATTCACCGCAAGGCGCACGCTTGATAGGACGGGCTTTGCGCGAACATTTCCCCAACGTGGCTGTCATGCCTTCAAGTGCCCACCTTTTCCACGATTACCTGGCCTCAGGTTGGCAATTCGACGGGTCCATCAGCGGCTCATTCAATTACGCCATGGAGCCCATGCTCGAACACATTGAAGCCTTTGATCGGCTTGATTTGCTTGCCGCCAGGAAAATCTGGAATGGTGGGATGGCGCGGCTGCACGAATACGTCTACGCTGAACCCGGACGCTTGCATGTGCGCTACAAAATTGCCACCTGGCTGCGCGGCTTGATTGACTCACCCCTGATGAGGGCACCGATGCCGCGTCCCCGTTCTGAAGAAATCGTGACCCTGTCCAGGCTCATGTCAGCCGCTGGCCTGACGGTCGTCAGAAGCCCGTCCGAAACAGTCATTTAAAAGGAACTGCACATCATGGAGCCGAACCGCCGTGCATGGTTGGCCACTGCAGCTGGTTTTTTGACCATAGCATCCATTCCAGCCCTCTCGCAATCGTCATTCCCCAGCCGTTCCATTCGCCTGGTTGTTCCTTTTCCACCTGGCGGCTCAACGGATGTTGCGGCCAGAACCATTGCTGAACGTCTTGCCCCTGAATTTGGTCAGCCGGTGATTGTCGACAACCGCCCGGGCGCGGGGACAACCATTGCGGCAGCCCATGTCGCCGCCGCAGCTGCGGACGGTCACACGCTCTACATCACTGGCACCATCAGCCACGCCTGCGCTGCTGCCTTGTACACCAACTTGTCATACGACCCCATCAAGTCATTCGAGGCCGTCGGGTTTGTCACGGAATCGCCATTCATATTGGTTGTGAACAGCGCTTCGCCCCATCGATCCGTTCAGGACCTGTTTCAAGCGGCGAGATCTCAGCAAGGTGGCGTGACTTACTCATCGAGCGGCAATGGCGCGGCTCCCCACCTGATCACGGAACTGATCGGACGGTCGGCAGGTGTGAAGTTTCTGCATATCCCCTACAAGGGCGTGGGTCCTGCATTGAATGCCTTATTGGCCAATGAGGTGCAGTTCACCGTTGCAGATACGGGCGCTGTCCCGCTCATCGCGGGTGGTCGTTTGCGTGCTTTGTCGGTGTTGAGCGCCAATCCGTCGTCCATGCTCGCCAGCGTTGCTGGGCTGTCGGCTTCGGGCATACGCGATGTGGACATTTCCAGCAATCTGGGCATTCTTGCCCCCGCAGGGACGCCAGCAGCGGTTCTTGACCGTCTCCATGCAAGCCTGAATCGGGTGCTTGCGCAGGAGGAAGTCAAGGCCAAGTTGTCAGGACTCGGACAAATGGCGGTTCCGCGTGCCAGGGCTGACTTTCAGAATACACTCTCCAGCGATGTCCGACGCTATGCCAGTGTCGTCAAAGAGGCGGGCATCCGAATCGACTGAATCGGCTTGGCGCCCCCCATTCAAAGGGCGCTTGAAACCCGGGGCCGTCCACGATGGACTGCAGCCCCTCTTGATTGAGTTGGAAAGTCATTCAACGGTTTTCTCTGACGGTGTTTTCGAGGCGACCAATTCGATCAATTTCACAAATGACGCGATCGCCGTCCTTGAGGTAACCCTGGGCTGGCACCATGCCGTCGGTGCCGCTCCATCGTCCACCAAGTTCGGCATCCGTGGACCAGGCGGTGCCACTGGGTGTGCCGGTGATGATGACCATTCCAGGGCGCAGCGTCACGTTGACAGAGAAAAAGTGAACCAACTGCGCCACGCTCCAAATCATTTGAGATGTGCTGCTGATTTGACGAAGCTCCCCGTTGACCCATGAACGCACCATCAGGTCTTGCGGGTTGCCCAGTTCGTCGGCGGTGGTGATGCAAGGCCCAAGAGGCGCGCTGGAGTCAAAGAACTTGCCTCTTCCCAATTCGTACCAAAAGCTGCCGTCAGGGCGTTTGCGCACTTGACGGTCCCGTGCAGTGACGTCATTGACAATGGTGTAACCAAACACATGTTCAAGTGCCTGCTCTTTCGGAATGTGCCGACCTGGCTTGCCGATAACTGCCGCCAGTTCCACTTCACCATCCAGCTTCTGGGTCAGAATGCGGTCCAGCACGATCTCCGCACCCGGTCCGACCACACAGTCGCCGGTCTTGATGAAAAATTCAGGTTCTTTGCCACTGATATCCGCATTGGCTTTTTCAGCGTTGTGGCTCAGGTAGTTGCTGCCAGAGCAAAGAATGGAACTTGGAATGATGGGGGCCAACAGTTGTACCGATTGGCTTGACAAGCGGCCGGCACCGCTGTCTTTGCTGGCTTTGACCGCCTGATCAAAGCCGGGGCGCAAAGTCTGCCAATGGGTGATGACCGACACGGTGTTTCCGAGCAGGGCGGCTTCTTCTGGCTTGAAAGCCGCATGGGCCTGGTGTGCGGCCAGTATGTCGACAACGAAGTCGCCGTCGAGAACGCCAACGCGGGGACCAGACGGGGATTGGAAATTGACCAACTTCATGAAATCATCCTGTTAAAAAATACGTGTCACTCGATCTTGCCCATCTTGGTGAGCACCGCATCAAGACGTCGGGTATCGGCTTGCAGAAAACGTGCAAAGTCATCACTGTCCAGATATTGAACCGGCGTGCGCTGTGTGGCCATGGCTTGGGTAAATGTGGGGTGCACCGAGCCCTCCTTGACTGCCGCGCGCAGGCGATTCACAACCGCATCGGGCGTGCCCACCGGGGCAAAGACGCCGGTCCACAGGTAAAACTCGCCGTCAAAGCCGGCTTCACGCGCTGTGGGCACATCGGGCTGAGAGGGAACGCGGTCCCGGCTCATGGCGGTGAGCAAGCGAAGTTTGCCGGAGGCAATGTGGGCTGCAATCGCGCCGGGTGTTTGCATGGTGGCGTCCACTTGACCGGCCAAAAGTGCTTGAATCTGTTGGCCACCACCGCTGAAGGGGACGTGAATCATTTGCAGTCCCGCGGCGTTCGCCAAGATTTCCATGGCGACGTGCGTGGTCCCGTAAATGCCCGATGAGCTGTAAGAGATCTTGCCGGGCTGGGCTTTGACGTCGCGAATGAAATCGGCCAACGTATTCCACTTGCTCTCAGCACGAACTGCCAGGACAGTCGGGTCGGCTGTCAGGCGCGCGATGGGCTTGAACTGGTCCATCTGAAAGGTGGCAGGCCTGCCGCTGATGCGGTCCGAAATGGGGATGGTGATGATGCTGGGCAAGGCCATCATCAGGGTGTGGCCATCGGGCCTGGCCTTGGCCGCTGCGGACATGCCGATGGCGCCACCTGCACCGCCCCGGTTGTCAATCACGATGTTTTGGCCCAAGTTGTTGGCCATGCCGATGGCCAGTGGGCGTGCGGTGATGTCTGAAACGCCTCCTGGGGTAAACGGGACGATCATGGTGATGGGGCGCTCCGGAAACCCCTGGGCATGAACGGTGGCTCCTGCGGCGATGGCCAGCAAGCCAAGAGATGTTTGAATCCAGCGAAGAAATTTCATTGACAACACCTTTCCATTGAAATGAACCACCCATTCTGACCGGGCTTTGCGGTTGGATGCCAGCGGGGAAACCCCCAATGAATCGGATCCAGTCTGATCACCTGACGCTTCATGCAGTGCAGCCGGTTCGGTGACGCCATGTCAGCGCGTCAAGGTGGAGGATCTATCCTCTATGCGGTCAGGCTGCCATGTGCACAGGTGCGGGTTGGGGCAAGGCCGTGATGCGTCGTAGAACGCCAACCGATGAGCAGTTCCTGACGATCACTGGATGCACATGGCACGGCTTTTGGGTCACAATGAATCTGCAGTGGCCTCAGAGAACTCTTCATCCAAGTGGCAGGGCGTGGGATCGAGAAGTTGCTTCCCTGATGGTCACGATGGCGCCTATGAATTTTCAAAAAACTATTTTTTCGGACGATCGGTGATGGGTGATTTCGAACATGACTGTGTGCAAATCGATGGCTTGAAGTGGGCCTATATCGAACGGGGGCATGGGCCGGTGGTGGTCTTGCTGCATGGGTTTCCTGACCATGCCTTGACATGGAGTCACCAGATCGAAGCACTGAGTGCACAAGGCTATCGGGTTGTTGCACCCTTTCTCAAGGGTTATCCACCCACAGAAGTCCCTCGGGCGCATTTTTATGACAAAGCCACACTGGTTCATGAAATCGCCAAATTTATCCAGGTGATTTCGCCTGCGAAACCTTGTCATCTGGTGGGGCAGGATTGGGGGGCCATCATTGGCTACGGATTGCTGGCCGCTTACCCGGAACTTTTTCAACGCGCTGTTCTGATGGCGGTTCCACATCCCGAAAAAGTCAGTGAAAGCATGCTGGATGCCAAGCATGTACACAGATCTTTTCATTGGTGGTTTTTTCAACTCAAGGATCTGCCCGAAAAAGCCATCATGCAGAACAACATGGCGTTCATTGATTATCTTTGGGATTATTGGACTGTGGATGGTTTTCGGGATGAGGAGCACATCAGGGGTGTGAAACACATGCTGGCGCAGCCGGGCGCTCTGACCGCCACCTTGGCATACTACCGGGCCATGCTGGATCAGGAAAAATCCAACCCAGAGCACGCCGAATTAAGAACCAAGATGACACGTCAAATCCAGGTCCCAACGCTGGCACTTTGCGGTGCACAGGATCTTCGCGCTGAGTTGATGTTAGACCAGTCCAAGTACTTCTCTGCTGAATATGATTTCCGACTCGTTGATCAGGCGGGTCATTTTTTGCACAGAGAGCAAGCCCAGGTGGTCACCGAACATGTCTTGAATTGGTTGTGTCAATAAAGATCAGAGGGTTTTCAGTGTCTGCCATGAATACACGGTTCAAAATTGTTTGCAAAATTGCCGTCTGGGCCCTTGTGTTGTCCGCTCCATGGGCCCATGCGCAAGACGAAGCATTGATCGATCGATTGCAGAAAGGTGGCTTGAATATTTTTTTCAGACATGCCATCACACCGGGCAAGGACCCCTACAAATTCAATCCCCCCACTGAACGGGCCCATGACTGCTCTTCTGGTTCGCGTCAACTCAATGAGGAAGGCAGGCAGCAAAGTCAACGGATCGGCCAGCGAATCAAAGAGTTGGGTATTCCAATCGGGGAGGTCTACTCCAGCGGTTTTTGCCGGTGTGAAGAGACGGCCAAATTGGCTTTCGGCAGATTCATGGCGACCGATGTGTTGATCGTGCGCCCTGGCATCTACAAACCTGAATTGGACAGGGCCCTGAGGGCCATCCCAGCCAAGGGGTTTTTCAACAAAACCCCATCAGGAAAAAACAATGTGTATGTCGGCCACGGCGTGACTTTCACCCAAGGTGTACTGGGCCATGATTTGGGCATTTCTGAAGCCAGAATTTTTCTGGAGGAAGGCGAAGCCGCCATCTTTGAACCAGGCGAGAAACCCAAGGTGCTGGGCAAAATTAAATTTTATTGAGGGCTTGACTCCATGGCGCCTGCCTCTGCCTTGCTGGAACAATTCATGTGCACGGGTCCATTGCTGACTGAATGTGGTGAACATGGCGCCGCTTCAGGACTGAAATCATCCATTCATGAACCCTCCCCAAAAGTTACGCCGGCAGCACAAATCGAATCAATGTCTCCGCAGCGGAGCCCACATGGCGGCACAACAATCATGGTGTTGGGTTCCAGCGCAAACAGTGCAGGCATGGTGCTTGCGGTGAAGGTTGTACGGCCAAGTCATTTCAAGAAGGTGTTCCAGATGATCCCTGTCGCTGTCCCATTTCGCGCCAAACTCACCAAGGGGTTGTGGCCCCTGGCCTTGTCCGGCTTTCTGTCAACGGGCGTGCAAGCTTCGTCATGCATCTCTGCGGGGCGCATGGACGCAGGCGCTTGGGCGCCTCAGTTGGCATCGGTGCGACTGCTGGACGGGGCTGGACGCCCTGTGTCGGTCAAAAGCAAATCCGAATTGACACGCGTACGGGGGGTTGAACTGACTGAAAATGCGCTGTTGTCAACCTGCCAGGGCGATCAGCCCTTGGCCCGAGGTCAGGACGCAGCAGCCCCCAAAGGCCCTGTGCCTGCGGCCAAGCCCGGTCGCCTGGCCGTGGTGAGCGTGGGTTTTTCAAAGCTGCAGACAGGCGGCGAGTGGGTCGAGCTGGAAGTGGTGGTGGCTGCAGATCAGACCGTCATGGTCACGCGCTGAGCACAAAGCTGCCGGTCTACAAGTTCCTGACCTTCAGGCGATTGGCACACAAGCCCGGTCCACCATGTCCCCTTTGGGCCCTGTGGGAACGACTGAATCGACCCCCAATAAGAGTATTCCCATGAAGATTGCAGCACTGCAGATGGTGTCGGGGCCAGAGTTGGCGCAGAACCTGGCCACGGCCGCAAGACTGATCGACGAGGCAGCCGCCGATGGCGCACAACTGGTTTCCTTGCCCGAGTATTTTGTTCAGATGGGTTGGCATGAGACCGACAAATTCCGGATTGCCGAAGACTTTGGCCACGGACCCATTCAGGACATGCTGGCAGCCAAAGCGCGCCAGCATGCCATCTGGCTCGCTGGGGGGTCGATGCCGGTCAAGACGGACGATGCGGCAAAGGTGACGAACACCGCTTTGCTGTTCAACCCGCAAGGCGAAGTGGTGGCGCGTTATGACAAGATGCACCTCTTCAGTTTTCAGGATGGCGTGCGCAGCCTGGACGAGGGTCGCACCATGGTAGCCGGGCGAGCATGTGTCACGGCTGACACGTCATTTGGGCGTGTGGGCATGTCCATTTGCTATGACCTGCGCTTTCCAGAGCTTTACCGCAGCATGGGGGAGATCGACCTGATCCTGGTGCCCTCGGCGTTCACAGTTCCCACAGGCAAGGCCCACTGGCAGGTGTTGTTGCGCGCACGCGCCATCGAAAACCAGTGCTATGTCCTGGCCGCAGCCCAAGGGGGTGTCCATGCCAGCGGCCGACAAACCTATGGCCACAGCATGCTGGTCGACCCTTGGGGCGAGGTGGTGTCCAGTTTGGCCGAAGGTGAGGGCGTGGTCATCGGCGAGATGGACCTGCAGCGCTTGGATTCGGTGCGCCACGACTTGCAAGCCTTGCGCCATCGGCGCATGGCCATCGCGACCTCCATCCAAGGCGAGGATGTGGATTGAAGCCTAGATGATTTTCCCCATCCGGACAAAGTTGCGGGTCAAACTGACCATGACAAGCAGCATGCCCAGAAGCGCCACGTGGGCACTGATTTCGCTCATCGCTTTTTTCTCAAAACGAAAACGGTTGCCCAAGGTGTCGTAGATTTTTTTCAACTGGTCGGCGCTGTCGGCCTTGAAGTATTCACCTTGGGTCACGGCAGACACTTTTTTGAGGGCTTCATCCTCCAATTTGACGCGCATGCTTCGGCCTTGCATTTGAACCACATCGCCCTCAGGTGTGCCGATCCCCACGGTGTAAATTTTGACCTGGTGCGTGGCCGCCAAATCGGCCATCTTCATCAACTCTGGACCCATGTTGCTTTGACCATCGCTCATCAACACGATGGCCATCCTGCGCCCAGCGTTGGCGGATGCCTGCTCCCCGGTGGCCGGGGGGGGTCTGTTGTCCAATGACTGGCCTGGCCTTGCAAGGCTTCGGGTGTTGCCCGTTTCGGAAGACTCGTTGATGATTTTCTGCGTATCGATGCCGGCACCTGGCAACAGGGCTTCAAGTGAAACCAGGATGCCCGTGCCCAGGGCAGAGCCGTATTGCAGGGGCAGGTAATCGATGGCCTTCAACAAAGCGTCCCTTTCCTCTGTGGGGGCCTGTGCCAAGGCTGCGGTGCCCGCCACAGTGACCAAACCGACGCGCAAGCGCTGCGGTTTATCTTCGATGAATTGTTGTGCGGCTTTCTGTGCTGCTTCGATGCGTGAGGGTTGGAGGTCCTTGGCGCGCATGCTGCCTGAGGTGTCCATGACCAGCATCACCGTCGCATCCCGAATGGGTGTCATCAGGACCGTTTGTGGTCTTGCCAGCGACACACACAGCAACAACAAACCCAGGCAAAGCAAGATGGGCGGAGCTTTCTTTGTTTGGCGAAAGTAATACAGCGCCAACAAGGGCACGAATGAGCAAGCCAACAACATGGCAGGCCACAGCAATTGGAACGAGCTCAAATCAGGCACGCCACACCCTTCTTTTTCTCAATTCCGAAAACCGGAGCAGGGCGCTGGCCAAGTCCTCATCGGTAGACAGTTCCAAGGCGTCGATGCCTGCCTGAGAAAAGCATTGGGCCAACTGTGCGTGTCTTGCCTCGACCATCTGTGTGTATCGGTTTCTGAATTTCCGATCGCTGGTGTCGAGCAGCAATTGCTCGGAGGTTTCCGGATCCTGAAGCAACACCAAGCCGACCTCAGGCAGATGGACTTCGGCGGGATCGAAAAGACGCACTGCGACCGAATCGTGGCGTCGACTCAGCGCACTCAACTCGGAGGCCCAGTTGAAAGCACCCATGAAATCCGACACGACAAAAACGCAGGATCTTCGTTTCAAAAGCCCGTTGGCCCTTCTCAACCAATCATTCAGCGGGGTTTGGTGGGTAGTCTGGGGAGAAGGTGAGGACTCGAGGACATGCATCAAATGCAGCAGATGTCTTCGGTGCATCCGGGCGGGAATGTATTTGAATCCGTCAGGCTCGGCAGGGTTGAAGACCAAAGCGCCAATTCGATTGCCCCGCTTCATGAGCAACTTGGCCATCACGCCAACGTAGCGCATCATCAAAGCTCGCTTGGTCAGGTGGCTGCTTCCGAAGTCCATCGAGCCGCTCAGGTCCAGTAAAAACCAGGCATTGATTTCCCGGTCTTCCTGGTGTTCTCGGACAAACGGGGTTCGCATGCGCGCTGTCACGTTCCAGTCGATGTGCCGCACATCATCGTGGGCTTGGTATTCGCGCAGATCGGCCAACTCCAGACCGGAGCCTCGGAACAAGGTTCGGTGATCGCCTTGCAGCAAGCCATCGAGACGGCGCAGCACCGTCCATTCCAATTCGTGGAGCAAGGCCTCAGCGGACATGCGCCTCCAGGGGTTGGTCTGGCATGGGCACCGCTTTCATCACGTCCTGAATCAAGGTGTCTGCTGTCATGCCCTCGGCCAATGCGGCGTAGGACAAGACCAGGCGATGCCTGAGCACGTCCGGCACCAAGTCGGCCACATCCTGGGGCAATGCGTAATCACGTCCGCGCAGCAGGGCCAGGGCACGGGCACCTTCAATCAGGCCGATGCTGGCGCGAGGACTGGCCCCATAACTGATCAAGCCCTTGATGGCCGCCATGCCATAGCGTTCCGGGAACCGTGTGGCAGAGATGAGTTTCACCGCGTAGTGCACCAGACCTGGATCCACATAGCAGTGGCGACACTGAATTTGGAGGGCTTGCAGTTCCTCCAGGCTCACGACGCCAGTCACTTGGGCGTTGCCGGCGATGACCCTTTGCACAATGACAAATTCGTCGTCTTCGTTCGGGTAGTCGATCAACACTTTCATCATGAAGCGGTCCACCTGGGCTTCGGGCAGCGGGTAGGTGCCCTCGGTTTCAATGGGGTTCTGGGTGGCCATGACCAGAAAAGGCGAGGGCACCCGGTGTGTTTGTCCTGCGATGGTGACCTGGCGTTCTTGCATCACTTCGAGCAAGGCGCTTTGTACTTTTGCCGGTGCGCGGTTGATTTCGTCGGCCAGCAACAGATTGGCAAAGACCGGTCCCAGAACGGTGCTGAATTCGCTGCTTTGCTGGTTGAAAATGCGGGTGCCGATCAAATCAGCGGGCAGCAGGTCGGGGGTGAACTGGATGCGATTGAAACTGCCGTTGAGTGACTTGGCCAAAGTGTTCACGGTCAGCGTTTTGGCCAGACCGGGCACGCCCTCGATGAGCAGGTGGCCCTGTGCCAACAGGGCAATCAGCACGCGCTCCAAAAAAGCGTCCTGGCCGACCACCACCCTTTTGACCTCGTACAGCAAGCGCTGCATCAATGCTGCAGCTTTTTCTGGTTCGGTGCTGGACATGGGCCGATGGGTCCCACGCCATGTTTCGGATGAACTGGCCATTTGCGCTCCTTCAAGCTCTAGAAAGGGGGGAGGCCCACCGCGCTGCCGGCACTCTCAATGGTGGTCGCAAAACCTATCCCAATGAAAGTGCGCGCTGAGGTGGGGTTGAGGATGGCGGTGACAATGCCCACCACTTCTCCTGACATGTTGACCAAGGGCCCTCCGGAGTTGCCCGGGTTGGCTGCGGCATCAAATTGGATCAGGCCTTGCAGCAGGTGTTGGCCGTCCGGTGATTTGAAGTGCCGGTTCATGCCCGACACCACGCCAGATGAGACCGAGGGTCCAATGCCGAATGGAAAGCCCACCGCGACCACCGCATCTCCAGGAACGAGTTGTTGGCTCGAGCCCAAAATCGCCGGCTCCAAATCATCTGGAATTTTTTGTGGTTTCAGAACTGCCAGGTCTTTATCGGGCTGAGCGCCGATCACGATGGCTTCTGCTTCGGTGCCGTCAAAAAATGTGACCTTCAATTTTTTGGCGCCGGCAACGACATGGAAGTTGGTCAAAATCGTGCCATCGTCTTTGATCACCACCCCAGTGCCCACGCCACTTTCGATGTCCGATGTTTTCTTCTTGGGATCGCTGACATAAGCTTGCACATGCACCACAGCACCTTGCACCGAGGCGGCGGCCTTGACACTGGGAGAGGGGAGTGTTTGGGATTGGAGAGCGTGCAGAACGGCCGCGTCAATGTCTTTTTGTGTCAGGCGTGGGCGGTTTGGCAAGTCCGACGAGAAAAGACCCACACACAACAAGCTGGTCAGGACACCCAGCATAAAAACAGCCAGGACATCCCATCGACGAAAGAATCTGTTTTTTTTCAGTCCACTCATGAGGGACTGGTCTGATTCAGTGGCGCTCCTTGCGGGCACTGGGCTTGGAGAGGTGTCCGCAAGCTTGACCGGGCCGACAGGCCTGGGGCTTTTGCTGAAAACGGCTTCTCTTCTCATAGGTCAGGCAAAGCATAATCGTCAATGGTAAATTGGCGACATTGGCTATAACCCTGATGGCAATGCAATTCATTCAACCCTTCATGCTCTGGTCGCTTGTTTTGGTGCCGTTGATGGTGGGTGGGTATCTTTGGCTGTTGAAGAGAAAACGCAAGCAGGTCCTTTCTTTTTCTGCAGTTTCCTGGATATTGGCAAACATGAGTACGCCTTCTGCCTGGCGCCGTCATGTTCCTCCCTTGCTGGTGCTGGCCGCCATGTCGCTGCTGCTTTTTGCCGCAGCGCGGCCCATGGCGCGCGTGACCTTGCCGGCAGACTACATGACCCTGATCATGGCCATGGACGTGTCCCGAAGCATGCTGGCAGAAGATGTGGACCCGAGCCGCATCAAGGCTGCACAAAAGGCTGCCAAGGACTTCCTGAGCGATTTGCCCCCCAATGTTCGCGTGGGCATTGTGACTTTTGCAGGCAACGCACAAGTGGTGCAGCATGTCACGAACCAAAGAGATGAGTTGGTAGAAGCGATTGACCGGTTCCAGTTGCAAAGGGGCACCGCCACCGGCAGCGGTTTGCTGTTGTCCCTGGCCACCCTTCGGCCCGACGCCAAGATTGATCTGGAGGGGGCGCTGTACAACCCCAACCCCGCTGGCAGCGGCGGATCTGCATCGGGTGGTTCAGGCGGCGGTGCCCGAAGTCTGGACTCGAAATCCAGCGCCAAGGAACGTGCGCCAGAGCCGCCGGGCTCCTACAAAGGTGGGGCCATTGTGTTGTTGACCGATGGCCGCAGAACTGCCGGTCCGGACCCCTTGTGGGCGGCCCAAAAGGCGGCGGACCTGGGGGTCCGTGTCTATACCGTTGGCTTTGGAACACCCAATGGTTTTATCCCTGGCTTTGAGGGCTATTCATTTTTCACACAGGTCGATGAGGAATCCCTGAAAGCGGTGGCCAAAATGACCGAGGCCGAGTATTTCAAGGCGGGTTCAGCCGATGACCTCAAAAAGGTTTATGAGCACCTGTCCAATCAATTCACCCTGGAAAAAAGAGACACCGAAATCACCGCATTGCTGGCCGGCTCCGCATTGCTGCTGATGGTCATGGCGCTGGTCTTGTCCAGCTTATGGTTCCGTCTGGGTGAGGCGCGTTCCCTGGCCCGCTGAAGTGGGTGGTGGAGGTCTGTACCGCCCCTCACCGGGCCAACACCGGAATCAGCGGCGCCAAGGGCCAGGGTCTGCGATGGACGGGCCCCACCCATGGGGGACATCCCCAGCAGGCCGTTGGCACCGCATTTTCCGGTTCCACGGTGTGCTGTTGGGGGCCTTCTCCCGGTTCCTTGACCGGCGTCACTAAATACCAATTTTCGCGGTTATGATGGTTTTAACCGGGGAATATGCATGCAATTGGCGATCGAATCACTGAAAATCAAAACCAAACTGGGCTTGCTGGTCTTGCCCTTGCTGCTCACTTTTGGATTTTTCTCTGTCGAGAAACTGATGGATTTTTGGGCGCAAAAAAAACAATACGAGACGAGTGCCAAGGTGGTGTCCGAGGTGGCAGTGCTTGGGAAACTGGTGCATCAGTTGCAGGCGGAGCGAGGTCTGACGGCTGGATTCCTCGCATCAGGGGGCAGTGAGAACACCGCCAAGGCCCTGAAGGACCAGCGGGTCAGAACCGATGATCTGTTGGGTCAGGCGATGGCCACGGTGCTCACCTTGCAAAAAGAGGCCTCTGCCGACGTGGCCACCGAAGGCGATGCGAATTTGGCCACCCTGCGCCAAGCGCTGACCCAGAAGCGCCAGGATGTCGATGCCAAAACGATTCCCGGTGGAGCGGCCATCCGGTGGTATTCGGATCGAATCACCGTCTTGATTGACCGGATCGACAGTGCCGTGGCCTTTTCGCCCTCCGTGGATTTCTCGCAACAAATCCGTGCTTACAGTTACCTGGTGAGCTTCAAGGAGTATGCGGGCCGTGAGCGTGCGGCCATCAACGCGGCCTTGACCGCCAACAAGCCCATGCCGCCTGCAGCGCAAGCCCAGCTGGTGGGCGTCATCGCCCGACAGGATAACTTTGAACGTCTCTACCGCCAGACCGCCAGCCCGGTCGACGTGCAATCGCTGTTGACATCCTTGGACACCGCGGGTGTCAAGGCCTCCCTGTCGATGCGCAGCGAGGTTTTGAAAAAAGCCGCCGAAGGTGACTTTGGCATTGCCCCTGACGCCTGGTGGGCGGCTGTGACAGAAAAGATGAACATCCTGAAGGCACAGGATGACAAATTGACCGCGCAACTCGCTGACCATTCGCGTCATTTGTCCGAACAGGCTTACCAGAATTTTGGGATGGCCAGCGGATTGATCGTGGCATTGACAGTGTTGTTTCTGACGCTCACGCTGAGGATCATGCGCAGCATCCAAATGCCGCTGCAAGCCTTGCAGAACTCGATGAATCACATTGCACAGACCTTTGATTTTTCACATCGGGTTCAGGTGCGGGGGGCGGACGAAATTGCGACGACCTCGGCGTCATTCAACCGCATGATGCAGGTCGTTGCGCAAGCCCTGGTGGAAGTGAACACGGTGATGGATTCCTTGGCCCAAGGCGATTTCTCGAATTCAGTGAAGGCCACGCTCACGGGCGACATGGATAAACTGAAAAATTCCGTCAACATCAGCCTGGCACGCGTGGAGACCACCATTGCCACTCTGAACCATGTGATGGAGGCCTTGCACGCGGGCGATTTTTCTTACCACGTCGAGGTCAATGCGCAAGGCGAATATGGCAAAGCCTTGGACAGCGCACAACGCGCAATGTCTTATTTGCAGGGCATGTTGGGCGACATCGGTCAGGTCATGCGGCACGTCGCCAATGGTGATTTGAGTCACCGCGTGCGCGCCCAAGGCTTGGGGGACTTGACCGTGTTGCGGGAAAACATCAACCTGTCCCTGGACGCGTTGGTCAAGTCCATGCGAGAGATCAACTCGAACACCCGCCAACTGGCGACCGCTTCCAAGGAAACGACAGAAGCCATCAGCCAGATTGCCGACGGCGCACAAAACCAGACACTGGCCATCAGCCAGGTTTCGGCCGCAGTTCGTCAATCCAGTCAGGCCATCGTGGACGTGTCCAAGAACACCGAAATGGCCTCTGAAAAATCGCGTCAGTCCGTGTCGCGTGTGCAGGCGGGTGTCGAGAAAATTGCGTCCATGGTGCAGGTTGTCAGCGCCATTGCGAGCAATTCCGAAAAGATCAGCAAAATCACAGAGGTCATCGAAAAAATCGCCAACAAGACCAACCTCCTGTCGCTCAATGCGGCCATCGAAGCGGCCCGTGCGGGAGAGCATGGCAAGGGTTTTGCCGTTGTTGCAGACGAGGTGGGCAAATTGGCCGTCAGCAGTGCGGCCAGCTCGCAGGAAATTGCGCTGCTGGTCAAGGCCGCATCGAATGAAACGGCGAAAGCCGTCATGGCTGTTCATGAGGTCAGCAGCGATATGGTGGAGGTGGGCGAAATGTCCCAAATCACCGACAGCCTGCTGCAGCGCATCTCTGCTTCACTGGAAGAGCAGGCCAGCGCCATGGAGGAGATCAATGCCAATTTGTCGGGTCTGGACCGCATTGCCAGCAGCAATGCGGCGGCTTCGGAAGAAATGGCGGCCACGGTGATGTCCTTGTCCACCAGTGCAGACGCCACCCGGCGTGAAGTTTCGCGATTCAAATTGCAAGGCGCGGGTTGACCCGGTCACCCCCAGGAATCTGCGCGGCCGTGGCCCGACTTGCCGGTGTGGTGCCAGCCCATTGACTGTGCGGTTTTCTGTTTTCGCGCGGGGTTGCGCCCTGGTGTGGGGCTGCGGCTGCTCGCCCAAGGTGGATGCGCAGCAGCCGCCTCCATGCGCCGACATCCGGGCCCGCTCACTCCAGTTTGATGCCGGCCTCTTTGACCACCTTGCCCCACTTGTCCATTTCCGAGACCATCAGTTGTGACAGGGCTTCAGGTGTGGACAGGCTCACTTCGACGCCGGCATCAAACATGGCTTTTTGGGTTTCAGGTGACCTCATGATCTTGGCAATGTCGCTGTTCAGACGTTGAATGATCGGGGCAGGGGTGCCTGCAGGGGCCAGCATGGCCAGCCAAATCGTGGCCTCGTAGCCAGGCACGCCAGCTTCTTGCATGGTGGGCACGTGAGGCAGTTGCGGAATGCGCTTGGCACTGGTCACCGCCAGCGCGTTCAGCCGACCGTTGGGCACCTGGGCCAAGGCGTTGGGAACACCGGCAAAACTGCTTTCCACCACGCCAGCGACCAGGTCTGTGGAGGCCAGACTGCTGCTGCGGTAGGGGACGTGCTTGAGCTGTGTTTTGGTCATGGACGCAAACAGCCCACCGATCAAATGTTGTGCACTGCCATTGCCCGAGGACGCGTAATGGATTTTGTCCGGTTGCGCCTTGGCCAGGGCAATGAACTCCTGCACGTTTTTGGCGGGCACTTTGGGGTTGGTCAACAGGACGTAGGGTGAGTCCACCAATTTGCTCACCGGGGCGAAGCCCTTGATGGGGTCATAGGGCACACTTTTGTAGATCCATGGGCTGATCACATGGGTCGAGGACACGATCAGCAGGGTGTGTCCATCGGGTGGGGATTTGGCCACCATGTCCGAGCCAATCATGGATCCGGCACCGGGCTTGTTTTCAATCACAATGGATTGACCCAGACTCTCTCCGAGCTTGACACCCAGGATCCGGGCGACCACATCGGTGAATCCGCCAGGTCCAAACGGCACAATGATCTTGACCGGTTTGCTGGGGTATGTCTGGGCCAGTGCATTGGCGCCAAGGCCAGTCAACAGGGCCGCGATACCCAGGGCGATCAATGGCTTTTTCATGGTTTAACCTCGGTAGGATGGTTCGGGTTGTGAAAAAAAGCTGTGCAGGATCTGATAGACCATCAGGTGGTTTTTTTGCTGAAAGCTGGCATGTGAGATGCCTTGCATGACGCTGAATTGCTTGTTGGTGCAAGGCAGCAATTGGAAAAATTTCAGCAAGTCATCCACGCTCGCAATGCCATCGTATTCGCCACGCATGATGAGGCAGGCCGCTTTGATTTGCAAGGGGTCAACCAGGGGGAGTTTGGAGCACATGTCCACATAGGTGCCAGTGGGCATGGAGGAGTCCAGCGTGAGGATGGCGTCAGCGAAAGCGTCCTTGGTGGCCTCGTCCGCGCAGGCGGGGTGATCCCGATTGAAGATGCTGTGCACAAAGGCGCGGTCGATGGGCCGACTGTTCTTGGCCAGAAATTCAGGCAGTTTTTTCTTTCTTTCAGCCAGCGTGGGACTGCCCTCACCGGTCCAGACAAAGGCGTCCAGTGCCAGCTTGCTGACACATTCCGGATGACGCTGTGCAAACAATGCGGCTTTGAGTGCACCCGATGAAATCCCGTAAACCAGCAACTGCTTGGCCCCTGTGGTTTGGAAAATGTAGTCGCTGCCTGCGGCCAGGTCATCGGCACCGTTGCTGATGTCGAAGTTGATCGGGCGGTGTTTGTCGGAGCGACCGTAGCCTTCGTTGTCCATGCACCAGGTGTCAAAGCCACGCGCGGCGAACCAATCCATCACAGAGGAATGCGGGCGGCCAGGGACGTGCAAATCGAAAGTGGGTTGCGACGCCATGGACGAGCCATGGACAAACAGAATGGTCCCTGCCGGCGCCGGTTGGACGGTAGCCGGCTTGTGCCACATGAAAAGTCGTATATCCCCTTTGTGTGTCCAGTGCTCTTGTCCTCCGGACCATTGAATATTTGGCATCGGCAGTGTCTCCAGGTTTTCTTGGGCCTTGTGCGGCCTTGTTGATCAGATGCATCGGTGCACGGGTGAGCACGGACGGTGGTTGCCCCCTCTCACAAGGGCGCTTTGAGGAAGTTCTCCAGCGCACGGTGGAATTTGTTTCTGACCACCCCCATCATGGGGTTGTGTGCAATGCCGGACAGCACCACAAACTGTTTGTCTTTGGTGGGCAAACGCGCGAAGAAATCCAGCAAATCGGGTTCTGCGGCAATGCCGTCGAACTCGCCGCGAATCACCAACGTGGGGCAGGGGATTGCTTCGGGTCGCGCCAAGGGCAAGTTGGCGCACATGTCGACATAAGTCCCCGTTGGCACTTCGCTCACCAAGGGCAGCTCGGCCGCTGCGATGGCTTTGGGGACGCTGTCCTCACTGGAGCCAGGTTTGTCTCGGTTGAACATGCCTTCATAGAAAGCCAGATCCACTTTGCGGCGTGGGCTGGCGCTGTATTCCGGCAGTTTTTTGCGGCGTTGCTCCAAAGTGGGCGAGCCTGCGCCGGTGTACACCAGCGCCGACAAGCCCAGTCGCGCCACGGTTTCGGGATGGGCTTCGGTGTAGAGGCATGCACGCAAAGCGCCCGACGAGGAGCCGAAGATGTTGATTTTTTCAGTGCCCGTTTCCTGCAGGATGAAAGGGACCACGGCGGCCAAATCTTTGGCACCAGTTCGAACATCGCTGTTGCCGCGTCCGGACCAACTGGATCGGCCGTAGCCCTCATGGTCCACTGTCCACACATCGTAGCCAAGGGCCGCAAAATGATCCATCACCGAGTAGTCCTGACCGCCGGGTACCTGCAGGTCGTATGTGTTACGCCCTGAGACGGTCGATCCATGGACCAGCAACAGGACCGGCTTGGCGGATTCGCCCGCTTGGGGGGCCGTGGCACGCTTTCGGTACACGTACAGGCGAACATCTTCTCGGTTTACAAAATATTCATGACTCCAGATCACGGTGGTACTGCCTTGCTTGTGGGTGGATGGGGGCGGTCAATGCCTGATCAGGCTGACCTGTCGGTGCGACGTTGTGACTATACTTTTGCGCATATCCCAAAGGAAGGGTTTTTCGTGAATTCATTGTTTACAGGCAGGCTCAGATGCGGGATCTGAACGTGCTGGCCACATTCGTGGCGGTCGTGAAGGCCAACAGTTTCACGCTGGCTGCCGATCACTGCGGCATTTCCAAAGCGCTGGTGACCCGACACATCCAGGACCTGGAGGTTTCCTTGGGCGTCAAATTGCTCAACCGCAGCACACGCAAAATTGGTTTGACCCTGGCGGGCGAGCGTTTTTATGACCGCTGCACGCGGATCCTGGACGAAGCCGATCAGGCGGTGCGGGACGTGGAAGAGTTGTCCAGAGGTTCGCACGGCCTCATTCGCATCAGTACGGCCATCACTTTTGGACGCTTGCACCTGCTGCCGGCGGTCAATGATTTTCTCAAGCTCAATCCGTCGATCCAAATCGAGGTGACGCTGTCCGAGCGGTTTGCAGACCTGATCTCGGGCAATGCCGATTTGGTGGTCCGTCTCGCCGAAGAGCCGCGCCTGAGCAATCTGGTGGCCAGGCGCCTGGCTCCTGCCCGTTGGGTGGTGGTGTCCTCCCCGGATTACATCAGCCGACACGGGGTGCCAACCGTGCCCCGGGACTTGCTGAATTTCAACTGCCTGGTTTATGACCGTCCCAAAGGTGGAGATTGGCGTTTCAAAGGCAAGGAAGGGGAGCAGAGCATCAAGGTCACGGGCAACTTGCGCTCGAACGTGGCGGAGGGCTTGCTGGATGCCACGGTGTCGGGCTTGGGTATCGCCGCATTGCCTTCGTTTGCAATTGCCCCATACCTGGCCTGCGGCCAATTGGTGGAACTTCTGAGCGATTACGCCTTGCCCGAAAGCACACTTTACGCGGTGTTTTTGCCAGACCGCAGGTTGCCCGAACGCATCAGGACATTTGTCCAGTTCTTGGCCGACAGATTTGCCTCTGATGCCTATTGGACTGGTGGAAAAGCCCCGCTCTGAGGTGAGGGGGCATCGCCTGAACTTCAGCAACCGGCCGAGCGCCGCAGAAAAACCCTCAGACGACTGCCCGGGGGACTTGGGCCAGGGCGTTTGCCAAACAGCCGCTGAGAGACGCGTCAGCGGTGGCCCTTAGCCTTGTTCACGCAACTCCACGCGACGAATTTTTCCTGAGATGGTTTTTGGAAGTGCATCCCTGAATTCGATCTCGCGGGGGTATTTGTACGGTGCCGTTTGTTCCTTGACGAAGTTCTGAATTTCAAGAGCCAGCGCATCCGAGGCGGTGTAGCCTTTGGCCAGAATGATGAAGGCCTTGACGATTTCACCACGCAATTCGTCGGGTTTGCCCACGACGGCGGCTTCGGCCACCGCAGGGTGTTCGATCAGCGTGGACTCGACTTCAAACGGACTGATTCTGTAGCTGGAGGAGGAAATGATGTCGTCAGAGCGGCCGACAAACCAGATGTAGCCATCCTCGTCGCGCCTGGCGGTATCGCCGGTGTAGTACCAGCCGTGACGAAATGCTTTGGCAGTGGTTTCCGGATCGCCGTAGTAACCCTTGAAGAGACCGGGCGGGTAGGGATCCGTGACTTTCACTGCGATGTGCCCCACCTCATGGTCCGCGACAACGTGTCCGTCATCGTCGATCACGTCAACATGCAAGCCGGGGCAGGGCTTTCCCATGGAGCCGGGACGGATGGGCATGCCGGGGAAGTTGGCCACGATGTTGATCGTTTCCGTCTGCCCGTAGCCATCGTGAATATCGCAGCCCGTGGCCAACTTCCAGGCCCGCATCGCTTCCGGGTTGAGCGGTTCACCGGCACCAAAACAGTGGCGAAGCGAACTGAAATCCGCATTCGACAAATCGGCCTTGGCCATGACACGGTAAATTGTGGGGGGCGCGCAAAAGGTGCTGACCCTGCATCGGGCGATGATGTCCAGGTGCATGGGCAGGTCAAAGCCTTCACCGTCGTAGAGCACGATGGTGGCGCCCGCCATCAGTGGCGGGTACAAAAGCCCCCATGCGGCCTTGGCCCATCCTGTATCGGTCAGGGTCCAGTGGACATCGCTTTCGCGCAAATCCTGCCAGTAGCGTCCCGTGATCGAATGGGCCAAGGCATAGGCGTGGTCTCTCTCGACCATCTTGGGCAATGAGGTGGTGCCCGAGGTGAAATAAATCAGCATGGTCTCGTCAGAGCGCGTGGGCGTGATCCTCAGAGGGTCGATGTGCGGCGCCTGGTCAGCACACAGGCTTTCAACATGGTGCCATCCCGCCCGGTCTTCGCCCACCAGCATTTTGTGTTGAAGCGAAGGGCAAATGGACGCGATCGACTCGAGGGCCTGCGCGTGGGTGGGGCCCACCACCGCGGCGCATGCGCCAGACCGATTGATTCTGTACTCGAGATCCTTGGCCTTGAGTTGGTTGGTGCCTGGCATGGCAATGGCCCCGATCTTGGCGCATCCCAACAGCACGAAATACCATTGCGGGATGCGCGGAAGGACCACCAAAACGCTGTCACCCTTGCGCACACCCAAATCCAACAGCGCGTTTGCAAACCGGTTGGATTCACGCTCGAGGTCGCTGTAGTGGTAATGGGTGATGTGTTGGCCTGACCGGTCAATGGCGATCAATGCCAGTTTGTCGTTTTCGCGAGCGCGGCGGTCCACCACGTCAAAGCCGAAGTTGAAAAACTCCGGCACATTGAAGGCGAAATTGGCTCGCGCGTTCTCGTAGTCAAAAGCCGGAAAGGGCGTTTTCATGGGCTCAGGCTTCATCGGGAAGGTGGTTCATGGATTTTTCTCGAACGCGCAAAATCAGCAAAGCCACGATGCCGCTGGCAATCAGCCACATCGACACATGGATGGCTTTTTGCGAGATCGCGTAATTGATGCTGGAATAGGTCAACCAGGCACAGACAGCGCAGAAGATCAAAGGCAGCAGGGGGTAAAGCGGCACTTTGAAGGGGCGCTCCGTGCGCTTGTCGGTTTGCCGCAGCCAGATCAATGACAGCCCGACCAGGAACAGGAAGCCCCAAAAAACGGGTGCAGTGAATTCGACCATGGCAGAAAAACCATCGGCTTCCTGGGTGCCCAAAGCGATCAGGCCAATGCTGATGGCGGCTTGCAGCACCAGGGCTTGTTTGGGACTGCCGATGTTCAGTTGCCATTGGCCCAGTTTGCGCAGCGCTTTCCAGTCACTTCCCACCGCGAAATTTGTGCGGGCCCCGACAAACATGGTGGCGTTGATGCTGGTCAATGCAGCGATGGCCACAAACAAGCCCAGAGCCTTTTGCGCCCATGGACCAAATGCCACACCCAGCAGGTCAGAAGCTGCGGTTTTGCTTTGGCTCAAGCCGCTCAGGCCAAGTCCCAACAGCAGGGCCAAGTTGACGAGAAAGTAAATCACGGTCAGTGTGATCATGCTGGCCAAAATGACACGGACCATGGTCCGGGGTCCACCTTTGAGTTCGGCAGAAATGTAGGCGGCTTCATTCCAGCCACCAAAAGTCAGCAGGACAAAAACCAGACACAGACCCCACTGGGCGGGTGCTGGCGCTTGTGCGAACCAACTGATGGCGCCAGAGGCCGGTGCATCCACCCAGAAACCGGCCACCACAACGGCCAGCAAGCCCACAATTTCCGTCGCTGTCAGCCACGTCTGCATGCGCGAGGAGGCATGGATGCCGATCATGTTCACGGCGGTCAGGAAAACAACGATCAGCAAGGCCCAGATCGCGCTGGAATAGGCCCCCAAATTCACAACCGTGCTCATGTAATCGCCAAAGACGAATGCCAGCAAAGCGATCGAGCCCGTGTTGATGATCGTGGCCCGCGACCAACCATAGATGAAGGACAGATCACGCCCAAGTGCACGGTGCAGGAAATGGTAATCGCCACCTGCACTCGGGTAAGCGGTGCAGAGTTCGGCATAGCAAAGGGCGCCGATGATCGAAATGAGGGCCCCGGCCAACCAAAGCACCAAAGCCCAACCCGCGTCGCCACTGATGCCGGCCACCAGGGACGGTGTTTTGAAAATCCCGGCACCGATCACGATACCGACAATCAGGGCAACGGCCGAAAGGGGGGACAACAATCGAAGCATTTTGTCGGGTGACGGGTTATCGGATTTCATCGCTTGGGTCAAAAGGGAAGGGGTATTTCAGAACAGGTTCACCGGCGTGTGACTTCGACGGGGGTATGCAAATAGGACGAAGTGACGGTGCCCGTCATGCGATCGCCTTCGACACGGCCAGAGAAGCTGTGGACTTTTTGATCCGGGGTGGTGAATTGGAACTTGAGCTCTTCTCCTCGCAGCTTCGCCCCCATCATCGAACGGGTTTGACCTGCGCTGGTCAGCGTTCCGCCAATGTTCTGGAAGTTCTGGTTCATGTTCAGGCGAATGGGTCCGCCTTCCAGCCCTCGCATGATCCATGAGCCTTCGACCTGTGCCGGGACGACCCAGAAGTAACCCCGCGCATGTTCAAAAGAGAAGGTCTCATCAGGCTCCCAATCCCCCATGCTGAACGCATGGGACACGACACGGGTGCCAGGTTTCATTTGGAGCAATGTAGGGCGAAGCTTCATGTTCAGATGCGGCATCAAATAGAGCGTCACAACGGTCGCAGAACTGAAGTCTTCCTTGAAGATGTCACCCGTGATGATCCTGACTTTGTCGGACACACCTGCTTCGGCCACTTTGCGTCTGGCAAATTGCGCCATGTCGGGGTTGTATTCGATGCCCACGGCCCGCGTGCCCAGCTTGCGGGCTGCGGTGATGGCGATGATGCCGTCACCCGCACCCAGGTCAAACAACCGATCCTGATCGGTCACTTTGGCAGCATTGAGCATTTTGTCGATCAAACCTTCGGGTGTAGGAATCCAGATCACGTCTTTGCCCGCTTGACCGCGGACCGGTTCGTAAGCCGGTGTGACAGCTTGGGGACTCGTGTTGGCGGTGGTGGACGCGCCAGCCCAAGTGGACAAGCCAGCCAGCAGGACAGGAAATACCAGACGCATCAGGTGCATGTTCAACTCCTCAAAGCACTCACATTGATTGACCATCAGACGGTTGGAAGCGTCTGCGTTTGAAAATACAAGGTTAATCTATTTTTTCAAAAATCACGGACCGCAGCGAATGAGTTTTTTATTCATGCCTAGTATTTACCCTTGGATTTTCCAGATGAATTTCCCACGTTCACCGATGTCATGAAATGGCCGATGGTGGGTGTCATTGGCCATGAGTTGGGCGAAATGGATGGGCCCCACATTCCTTTGAAAAAGAAGGTCTTTCTATCGCGCGAAAAGAATACATAGGTAATTTTTAACTTGAGTTTTGTTCGTTTAGTGCAACTGTATTTTTCCAATGGATCGACGGAAAATCCAAAAGCAATTTTTAAAAAATATGCTTGTAGAATCTGCGCCGTCCTGCCATAGCCGATGTATTGGCTGATTTACCGCTGATCAGTTGGCGTCTCATGTGGGCGACTGAAATGCACTGCAATCGGCACGGGGCCAGGACGCATTGGATGGCCAATAAGCGATTGTTCAAGCCCCCTGATTTCCATTTCCAGACAAACCATGATCCATGCTGTCCAGAGAAACTCCTCCAATCCCTGGAGTTTTTTGCCCTTTGCGTTGACGATATTCACGAGCGCATTTTTGTTGTTCCAGGTACAACCGCTGCTGAGCAAACAAATATTGCCCTGGTTTGGTGGCAGTCCCGCCGTCTGGACCACCGCCATGCTCTTTTTCCAGACGCTGCTCTGCTTGGGCTATTTGTATGCGCACGCATTGGCCAGCTTGCGGTCCCGAAAAATGCAGGCGCAGATCCATGTGTTCCTGCTGGTGGTTGCTGCATTTCTGGCCTCGAAGGTGCTGCCCGGTGCCGATCTGCGCCCACAGTCGCCTGATTCACCCGTCTCGCAGGTGCTGCTGATACTGGGTGTGAGTGTGGGCTTGCCCTACTTTTGTCTGGCCACGACAGGACCGCTGGTGCAGCATTGGTTCACCAACACCGCGCATGCCCAGTCCGTTTTCCGTTTGTATGCTTTGTCCAATGTGGGCTCGTTTCTGGCCCTTTTGTCGTTCCCCTTTGTGTTGGAGCCATGGCTGGAACAGCAGGAAATGGGGCAACTCTGGACCATCGGCTTCTGGGTTTTTGCATTGCTGTGTTTGCCTGTGGCTTTGGGGTTCTGGCAACAACCCTCCCAGGTTGACGCCACCCCATCCGGGCACGATGCGGATGCGCCAAGGCCACAGACTTCGGCGCCAGTCGGCGACAAGGTCAAGCCTTCTTTGGGCCAGAGATTGTCATGGATCGGATTGCCGGCCTTGGCGTCACTGGTTTTCATCGCGGCCACCGACCAGATCAGCCATGACGTGGCGCCCGAACCCAGACTGTGGATTTCCACTTTGGGCTTGTACCTGGTCACCTTCATCCTGACCTTTGACCACCCGCGTTGGTACCGTCCCAAGCTTTTCGCGGTTCTGACGCTGGCCTTGCTGCTGGGCACTGCGGGGCTGAGCGATATACCGCGCTGGCTCGGCATCTCATGGGACTATGGCGTCAACGAAGTCCGTTGGTCCCATTACGCCTTGCTGTTTGTGGTGTGCATGCTGTGCCATGGCGAGTTGTATCGCCGAAGACCTGAGGACACACGTTGGTTGACCGAGTTTTACCTGTGCATGTCGATCGGCGGAGCCTTTGGCGGCTTGTTCGTCACCCTGGTGGCCACCCAATGGTTTGACGACTACCATGAATGGTTGATGGCACTGGTGCTGGTCGCCCTGCTGGCTTGTCATGTCCTGTTCCGTTCCTCGTGGCCCCGATCCGCTTGGGCGGGGCGTGCCGCTGGGTTGGGCTTGGCCACCGTCATGGTGGCTTTGCTGGTCGCCATGCAAAACCCATGGTCTTGGCGAGAAGTCAGCCAAGAGGACCGCACCGAAATTCTGCTCGACCAGGACCGGAATTTTTATGGGACGGTCTCTGTCAAGGAGCGCAGGTTTGCGGCCGAGCCGGAGCGCAACGACAGGGTGTTCTTCAGCGGCAATGTCACACACGGCCAACAGTTCCTGTCTGACGCGCTGCGCCACGTGCCGACCACGTATTACGCACGCGACAGTGGCATTGGCGAAACCTTGCTCTGGGCCATGGAACAAAAACCGGGCCTGTCGGTCGCGCTGATCGGTCTTGGGGCCGGAACGCTCGCCAATTTCGCCCGAGAGGAAGATGCGTACGATTTTTATGAAATCAATCCTGCAGCCGTTCGATTTGCCCAGCAATGGTTTGACAACCTGTCGTCTTGCAAAGCGCGCGAACAGAACATCTTGCTGGGGGATGCCCGGTTGCGGATGGAGCAGTTGCCCAAGGAAAAACTCTACGACGTCATCGTTCTGGACGCCTTCACGGGTGGGTCGGTGCCGATACATCTGTTAACCCGTGAGGCGTTCCGTATCTACAAAGAGCACCTGAAGCCGGACGGATACATTGCCATCAACATCACCAATGCGTATTTGAACCTGTACCCCATTGTGAAATCCCAATCAGAAGTCCTGGGGATGGCATTTCGGCACAAATATCAGGCGGCCGATGAGGTGCGCAACATCAGAAGAAACCTGCACTTCATCATGACCCATGACCAGGCTTACCTGAAGGCCCACCCATCGGTCAGCCGTGAAGTGCGAGATGACGAGGGTCGTTTTGTCAAAAATGACCCGCAAGATCAAAAAGGCCTGAGGTTGTGGACAGACCAGTTCAGCAGCATTGCACCGATCGCCAAATGAGGTGCGTTTGACTATGAATGGGTGTTTCTTATTTGCATCAAATGCTTATGAAATGTAAGGATTCGACGAACTTTCATTTGGCTGTTTGGGTGCACTGGCTTAATATGAATCGGTTTCAACCCCCATTTAAAAACAGGAGACCTCCATGAAAACCCGCCGCCAAGCCCTCATCCATGGCGCCAGTGCTGTTGCCGCCCTCGGCCTGGGCCATCTGCCCGCATTTGCACAGGCCATCCCCGAGACCCTGAGGATTGTGGTCGGCTTTCCACCTGGCGGGACGACCGATGCATTTGCGCGTCGCATCGGTGAGAAGCTCCGCGGTGTGTATGCCACCAACATCATCGTCGAAAACCGCCCAGGCGCAGGCGGGCAGATCGGGGTGTCCACCTTGAAGGCCGCAGCTGGCGATGGCGCCACCATGCTCTACACACCGGCCTCGATGTTGACGGTGTACCCTCACTCTTATTCCAAGCTGCCGTACTCACAAGCCGATGTGGCACCCATCACCATCGGTCATGCCACCGACCACGCTTTTGTGGTGGGTCCTGCGGTCCCCGCCGAGGTGACCAACCTGCGCCAATACGTGGCCTGGGCCAAGGCCAATCCAGGCAAGGCTTCCGTGGGCAACCCTGGCGCAGGCTCCATGCCGCATCTGTTGGCCGGGCGATTGGCCCAGATTGCCGACTTCCAGTCTCTGAATGTGCCCTTTGCAGGCTCAGGGCCAGGCGTCCCACAAGTTTTGGGGGGCCAGATCACATCCATGTCTTCTCCGCTCGGTGACTGGCTCCAGCACCATGCCAGCGGCCGTATCCGCATCCTGGCCACTTCGGGTCCCACACGTTCCATCTTTGTTCCCAACGTGCCGACCTACAAGGAGCAGGGTTTCGACGAGTTGGTCATGCGCGAATGGTTCGGGTTTTTCTTGCCCGCGACCGCCAGCACTGCGGTGCGTGACCGCGCTTCGAACCTGTTGCGTGCTGCCCTGTCGCAAGCCGATGTGGCTGAGGCGGTCGCCCCCCTGGGCGTGCAGGTCACGCCTACCACCCAAGAGCAATTTGCAGAACGTCTGAAGGCCGACACCGAATTCTCGGGTCGCCTGGTCAAGGCCCTCGGTTTTCGGGCAGACTCCTGATCCTGGCTTTCAGGGTTGACCCACCCATCCGGGGGCGCTTGGTTCAAGCGCCCCTTTTTTCTTGTGACCCCATGGTCGGCCTTATGGGGAGCTTGGCGAGGGTGGCCGGTTCAGTTGTTGCCGGGCTTTATCCAGCCAAATCTGCAAAGAGGCCAACTGGTCTTTCTGACTGAATGAGCAACTTTCCTCGGTGAACAAGGCGCTGGATTCCATGCGGTCGAGCAACTGGTTCAGCACGTCCCCATAGCGCGCGGGCAAGGGCAATTGGGCAGCGTCCACGCGCCAATGGTGCACCAGTTGCGAGGCGGGTGCTTGGCCTTGCTGGCAGCGCATCAGCGCCTGCTGCATGTGGTCCAGGGTGGTTGAAGCAGGGTTCATCATCAAAATGGTGGGTATCGAGACGGTTTTCGAGGTGACAATCATGCACCATGAAAGCCCCAACTCTCCAACCCAAGCGCCTTGAAGACATCTTGTTCAGTCAGGGTTTTGGCACACGCAGGGTCTGTGCTGGACTGATCCAGCAAGGGCATGTGCAAGTCAACGGTGCAACCGTGATGGATGCCGGTCAATTTTTCGACCTTGAGGGCCTTCGGTTCCAGGTTCAAGGCGAGGACTGGCCTTTTGCCGAAAAGGCCTACTTGATGTTGCACAAGCCCGAAGGGACCGAGTGCTCCCAAAAGCCATCGGCATGGCCCAGCATCTACACCTTGCTGCCGGCCCCTTTGCGGCAGCGCCCCCAAAAAGCCGCAGTGCAGGGCGTTCAGGCCGTGGGCAGACTGGACCAGGACACGACGGGTTTGTTGTTGTTGACGGACGACGGGAAATTCATCCACAAAATGAGTTCGCCCAAACACCATGTGCCCAAGGTCTATGAGGTCACCACCAAGCACCCCATCACCTCCGGCCTGGTGAGCCAGCTCTTGTCGGGGGTGGTGCTGGATGACGATCCCCACCCTGTCAGAGCGGCCGACTGTGAGCAGGCAGGGGAATGCCACCTGCGGCTGACCTTGACCGAGGGCAAATACCACCAGGTCAAACGGATGGTGGCCGCCGCAGGCAACCGGGTGGAAGGCCTGCACCGCTCGACAATCGGTGGTTTGGCGCTGGGCGATTTGGCGCCGGGTCAGTGGCGCTGGTTGAATGAGCAGGATTTGGCCTTGCTCAAAGCCTGAGGTCTTGCAAGAATTTTTCAATGGCCTGTGTCACCGCCAAAGCCTGATCCCGGTGGGGCGAATGGCCGCAGCCTGTCAGCTTGAGGGCTTGCGTTTGAGGGGCATGGCGCGCGATGTCATCGATTTGGGCCATCGAGCCGTAAGGGTCGTCCCAGCCCTGAATGGCCAGCACAGGGGCACGGATGCTGCTCAGGCTTGGGCGGATGTCAAATGAACGAAAGGCCTCGCTCAGCCAGACATCGTTCCATTGCCAGAAGGCACCATCCACATCGGTATGGAAGCGTTGCAAGCGCTCGCGCAGCGCACCACTTTCATAAGCCTCACGGGCCCGGTGGATGGCTTGAAGCGAGATGTCTTCGACCATCACATGGGGTGCCATGACGACGCAGGCATGCACGTCCAGCTCGGCCGCATGCAGCAAGGCAATGGTGCCGCCATCCGAGTGACCGAGCAGCACAGGTTTTTGAATGCCCAGGCCTTGCAGCAAGGAAGGCAAAACGAACAGGGCTTCGCGGTGCATGTAGTCGGCTTGCAGACGTCCGCTGCGTTGCAGGCCGATCTGGACCGAGGGGCCTCGCACATCGGGCACCGGGTCCGATTGCCCATAACCTTGGCGGGAGTAAACCAGGCCTGCACAGCCAATTTTCTGGCACAGCAAGCGGGGCCAGTCGCGCCACATGCTGACACTGCCCAGGCCCTCGTGCAAAAAAACCAGAGGGGGGTGCAAGCGGTCCGTGCTGGCAGGGATGCGCTGGACCTCCAATTGGACCCCATGGACGGTCATTTTATCGATCATCGGGTGCTCGCAGGCATGGTTTCTGGGTCTCTCAGGCAGGTGATCATTGTGATGGTTTTTGAGCATGCAGCGGATGCACCTGCAACATGGCGGCTCATTTTCTGCTGTTAAGCTTTCAAGCATGAAGTTGTTGATGGATTCTTTTTGGCGCGCCGGCCTGTACTGCATCCACCCCCGGGTGGTGGGCTTGTCGGTTTTGCCCTTGGTGTTGATGGTGGCCCTCGCCTGGTTGTTGGGTTACCTGTACTGGGATACGGCCATCACCGAGGTGCGCACTTGGCTGGACGCATCGAGCTGGCTGGACATGGTGTGGCGCTGGTTGGATGGTGTGGGCTTGTCCAGTTTGAAAACAGTGGTGGCCCCTTTGGTGGTCATTTTCTTGGTGACGCCTTTGGTCATTGTGCTGTGCTTGATGCTGGTTTCATGGTTGATGACGCCAGCGCTCAGCCGCATGGTTGTGGATCGGCGATTTGCAGGACTACAAAAAAAGAACGGTGCCAGTTTTCTGTTCGGTTTGGGCTGGACTTTGTGGTCAACCACGCTGGCTTTGGGGGCGCTGTTGATCACATTGCCCATGTGGCTGGTGCCGCCTTTGGCCATGCTGCTACCAGCCTTGATTTGGGGTTGGCTGACCTACCGGGTCATGGCGTACGACGTTTTGGCCGAATTTGCCAGTGCTCAGGAACGGCAGGCCCTGATGGCCCGACACCGCATGGGCTTTTTGGGCATGGGTGTCATCATTGGATTGATGGGGGCGGCACCCAGTCTCGTGTGGGCGTCCGGGGTTTTGTTTGCGGCCGCATTTGTGATTCTTGTGCCATTGGCCATCTGGATTTACACACTCGTGTTTGCTTTTGCTTCTCTGTGGTTTGCACATTTCGGTTTGAGTGCGCTGCACAACATGCGCCTCGAAGCCAAGCAAGCCATGGCGGAAGACGTGTTGCCCTCCGAGCCCGTTTCACCCCATGCTTCGGCCCGTTTGGCATCGGGCGTCCCGCATGGCCTGGGCGGCACACCCCACAGCGATGTGACCGACGTCGAGCCTCGGCGCATTCCTTGACCTTTTTGACCAATTGACACCACCATGACCCCTCACTTTGGCTTGATCATCATTGGCGATGAAATCATGTCTGGCAAGCGCCAGGACAAGCATCTGCCCAAAGTCATTGAATTGTTGACCGCCCGCGGCTTGAGCCTGAGCTGGGCCGAATACATTGGCGATGCGCCCGACCGCATCACGCAGGCGCTGAAGAGGGCTTTTGAGTCGACCGATGTGGTCTTCAGCTGTGGTGGCATTGGCGCGACGCCGGACGACCACACGCGCCAGTGCGCTGCCCGGGCCCTGGGTGTGCCACTCGCTTTGCATCCGCAGGCCAAGGCTTTGATCCAGGAGCGGATCCAGGACACCGCCAAAGAAAAGGGCTTGCCCTACGAGCCCGACCGACCTGACAACGTCCATCGGCTCAACATGGGCGTTTTCCCCGAAAGCGCGAGCATCATTCGCAATCCGTACAACAAAATTCCCGGGTTCAGTTGCCAGGGCCAGGCGGGGGGGGTGGTGCATTTTGTGCCAGGTTTCCCGGTCATGGCGTGGCCCATGGTGGAGGCGATTCTGGACACGCAATACAGCGCCCACTTTCGCCAAAATGCCTACATTGAAAAGTCGGTGATCATTTTGGGGGCCATGGAAGCCACTCTGACCCCGCTGATGGAGTCCATTGAAAGCGCGCATCCCGGTGTGAAGGTGTTCAGTTTGCCCAGCGTCGATCACCCGCAGTGGGGCCGCCACATCGAGTTGGGGGTCAAGGGTGAGCCCGATGCAGCTGACAAAGCCTACCTGGATCTGCGACAGGGTCTGTTGCCCTATGCCTTGCAGTATGGCCCCGAAATGGTGCGAAAATAAAAAATGCACCAATAAGTTGCATAATTCACAATTTTGGTGCAAAAAAACCGTGGCTGTGGCCTTGGGCATGCCAGCAGGCAAGACCGCAACGGCATTCGTTTGTCCCTGACCGGTGCAGCCTTGGCTTTTTTCTTTGCGGCCAGTCCTGAATCGGAATGGCGCAAGGCACAATCAGGAGCTGTGCTCGTGCGTGGGCATGCAGGAAGTTGGCACAGAAACTGCATCAGCGTTGAGTACACTTTACAACCCTTTTTACCCAGGAGATTTTGATGGCCAAGACCGTCGCAGACGTGATGAACATGGTGAAGGACAACGAAGTCAAGTTCGTTGACTTCCGTTTCACCGATACCCGTGGCAAATGGCAGCACATCACTGCGCCCGTGTCGCAGTTCAGCGAAAGCAAGTTCGAAGAAGGCCAGGCCTTTGACGGTTCCTCCATCGCCGGCTGGAAGGGCATCGAAGCCTCCGACATGCTGTTGATCCCTGACGCCAACAGCGCCTTCATCGACCCCTTCTTTGAAGAAGTCACCCTGGTGCTGATCTGCGACGTGATCGAGCCCACCGACGGCAAGGCCTACGAGCGCGATCCCCGCTCGATCGCCAAGCGCGCCGAGACCTACCTCAAGCAAGCCGGCCTGGGCGACACCGCCTTCTTCGGTCCTGAGCCCGAATTCTTCTTGTTCGACGACGTGCGCTGGAGCACCGAGCCGAACAACACCTTCTACGCCATCGACGAAGCCGAAGGCCCCTGGAACAGCGGCACCAAAATGGAAGGCGGCAACTCCGGTCACCGTCCTCGCGTCAAGGGCGGCTACTTCCCCGTGCCCCCCGTTGACAGCACGCACGACATGCGCAGCGAGATGTCCCTGATCCTCGAATCGATTGGCATCCCGGTTGAAGTGCACCACCACGAAGTCGCGGGCGCTGGCCAGTGCGAAATCGGCACCCGCTTCTCGACCCTGGTCGAGCGCGCCGACTGGACGCTGATGCAAAAGTACGTGATCCACAACGTGGCCAACGCTTACGGCAAGACCGCCACCTTCATGCCCAAGCCCTACGCTGGCGACAACGGCTCCGGCATGCACGTGCACCAGTCGGTCTGGAAAGACGGCAAGAACCTGTTCGCTGGCAACGGCTACGCCGGCCTGTCTGAATTCGCCCTGTTCTACATCGGCGGCATCATCAAGCACGCGCGCGCCCTGAACGCGATCACCAACCCTGGCACCAACAGCTACAAGCGCCTGGTGCCCCACTACGAAGCCCCGGTCAAGCTGGCTTACTCGGCCAAGAACCGTTCCGCTTCGATCCGCATCCCCAACGTGGCCTCCGACAAGGGCCGTCGCGTGGAAGCGCGCTTCCCCGATCCACTGTGCAACCCTTACCTGGGCTTTGCCGCCCTGTTGATGGCGGGCCTGGACGGCGTGGAAAACAAAATCCACCCCGGCGAAGCCGCCACCAAGGACCTCTACCACCTGCCCCCAGAAGAAGACAAACTGGTGCCCACCGTTTGCTCGAGCCTGGACCAGGCGCTGGAAGCCCTCGACAAGGACCGCGCATTCCTGACCAAGGGCGGCGTGTTCACCGACGCGTGGATCGACGCTTACATCGACCTGAAGATGCAAGAAGTCAACCGCAGCCGCGTGGAAGTCTCGCCCGTCGAGTACGACATGTATTACTCCCTGTAAGTAGATGTGTTCGATTGCACGCCCCGTGCAACGATCCCAAAGGACGGCTTGTGCCGTCCTTTTTTTCTGGTTCAATGTGGTTTTGTTGATGCAAGCTTCAGTCGGTGCCGGAGGCAATACATGGTCAAGTTCGCGCTCCATCCACACGGGGTCAGCCGCCTGTGTCTTTTGACGCTGGGGCTGTGGGCCGCCATGACCGCTTCGGTCGTGGCCTGGGCCCAGGAGGTCATTTACCGCTGTGGGAACGAATACACCAACACGCCCCAGGATGTCCGGCAATGTGAGCGCATGGCCCCGCAGGCGATCACGGTCATCACAGGCACCAGGCCTGCTGCCCCAAGCGCAGTCTCACCAGGGGGGCCACCAGCGAGGCAAGCACGCAGCGCTGCCGCTACTGCCCGCACGCCAACGCCCCTCCAAACCGAGCGCGATCTGCACGCCCGCACCATCGTGAGTCATGAATTGGACAAGGCGCGGCAGCAACTCACCATGCTGGTGCAGGAGTACAACGATGGGGAACCTGTCAAATGGGCCTCAGAGAGCCGCCATCACCAGAAATACCTGGACCGAGTGGCCCTGCTGAAGGCGTCCATCGAGCGGACGCAACGAGACATCGACAGTTTGCAGCGTGAACTTGAACGTCGCCCGGTGGTGGCCAGTACCCGCACACCATGAGCAAACTTGCCCGTTTTCTGGCCTTTGATTTGTTGGCAACACCCGTCGCGGTGCTGCAAGGGGAAGGACGCATCTGCTTTGTCAATTCCGCCCTGGAGGATGCCTTGGGCATGTCGCGTCGAACCCTGCATGACATGCATTTCCCAGACTTTTTCACGGATCCGAAGCCGCTGATGACGGCACTTCAGGGGGCCCAGTCCAATGAGTTTGCGGCTTTGCGCTACGAAGCCCAATTGCGCCGTGCTCACCACGAAGATGCCTTGCCCGTGCATGTGATCGTTGCGCCCTCGGATGAGCCGGACGAAGTGATGGTCGAATTGTTGCCCGTGGAGCAGCAGACCCGGCAAGAGCGTGAGGAGCGACTGCTTGACCAGGCGCAGGCCAACAAGGAATTGATCCGCAACCTGGCGCATGAAATCAAGAACCCGCTGGGGGGTATCCGCGGCTCGGCGCAGCTGCTGGAGATGGAGCTGGACAACAAGGATCTGACCGAATACACGCAAGTCATCATCCACGAGGCCGACCGGCTGCAAACCCTGGTGGACCGGTTGCTGGCCCCGCACCGCCGGCCTCATGTGGTGGGGGATGTCAACATCCACGAGGTGTGCGAGAGGGTGCGGACCTTGATCCTGGCCGAGTTCCCCCGGGGACTGAAGGTGGTGCGTGATTACGACACCTCGATCCCCGAGTTTCGCGGGGACCGGGAGCAGTTGATTCAGGCGGTGCTCAACATCGCTCACAACGCGGCGCAAGCCCTGCAAGAGCGCATCGCCGAAGGGGATGCGCAGATCACCCTCAGGAGCCGGATCTTGAGGCAAGTCACTTTTGGGAAAAAACGTTATCGCCTGGCATTGGAATTGCATGTCATAGACAACGGGCCTGGTGTACCAGACTCGATCAAGGACCGTATTTTTTTCCCGCTCATCTCGGGACGTGAAGGCGGTTCTGGCCTGGGCTTGACACTGGCGCAAACCTTTGTGCAGCAACACCACGGCATGATCGAATGTGACAGCGAGCCCGGCCGTACGGATTTCAAGATTTTGATTCCGTTGCCCTGAGAGTGACTGAGTGTGACCAAAGAAAGCAACGCGCTGATGAAGCCGATCTGGATCGTAGATGATGATCAATCCATCCGCTTTGTGCTTGAGAAAGCACTTTTGCGAGAAGGCTTGCCCACCCGCAGCTTCACCAACCCGCGCGAGGTCTTGAAGGCCCTGGAGTCCGAAAGCGATGGTCCCCAGGTGCTGGTCAGTGACATCCGCATGCCCGGCGGCTCGGGGTTGGATCTGCTCACCGCCATCAAGCAGCGCATGCCCGGTTTGCCGGTCATCATCATGACGGCTTTCTCTGATTTGGACAGCGCAGTTTCGGCGTTTTCCAGCGGTGCCTTCGAGTATTTGCCCAAACCCTTTGATTTGCCCAAGGCGGTCGAGCTGATCCGGCGCGCTGTCGGCGAGAGCCAGCGTGAGGAAGTGGCCGAGGAAAAAATGGCCGAGGAGCCCGAGATGCTGGGTCAGGCTCCGGCCATGCAGGATGTCTTTCGGGGTATCGGTCGTCTGGCACAAAGCCATGTGACGGTGTTGATCACGGGCGAGTCGGGTTCTGGCAAAGAGCTGGTGGCGCACGCCTTGCACAAGCACTCGCCGCGAGCCCAGCAGCCATTTGTGGCCATCAACACGGCGGCCATTCCGAAAGACCTGCTGGAGAGTGAACTCTTCGGCCATGAGCGCGGCGCCTTCACCGGGGCGCAAACCTCCCGTCGGGGTCGCTTTGAACAGGCCGATGGCGGCACCCTGTTTCTGGATGAAATCGGGGACATGCCTTTTGATCTGCAAACCCGTTTGTTGCGCGTGCTGTCGGATGGCCACTTCTACCGCGTGGGTGGGCACAGTGCCGTCAAGGCCAATGTGCGGGTGATCGCCGCCACGCACCAGGACCTAGAGCAGCGCGTCAAGGAAGGTGTTTTTCGCGAAGACCTGTACCACCGCCTGAATGTCATCCGCCTGCGCTTGCCTGCATTGCGTGAGCGCCGCGAGGATGTGCCGGTGTTGGCGCGGTACTTTTTGCAGCGCAGTGCGCAGCAGCTGGGTGTGGAGCCCAAGCGCATGGACGATGCCGCGCTGGATCGTCTGAGCATTTTCCAGTTTCCTGGCAATGTGCGACAACTTGAAAACATCTGCCATTGGCTGACCGTGATGGCCCCCACCCAGGTGATCGAAGTCAAGGATCTTCCACCTGAAGTACTCGACTTGGACCTCACATCGCGAACCTCGCCGGTTCTGTCCGTGCCGCTGGACAGCCCGAACCTTGCTGGCGTGGCCACGGTCTCCGCGGCAGTGGATGCGTCAGATCCGCATGCCAGGGGGGCAAGCGCCGCGAATGCTTCAGGCGTGGTGTGGGAGTCAGGTCTTGAGCAAGAGGCCTTGGCCATGTTGAATCAGGGCCGCCATGATGTGTGGGATGAGTTGACCCGCCGTTTTGAGACCAGCCTGATCCAGGCGGCCTTGGCGACCACCCGGGGGCGTCGCATTGAGGCGGCACAGAAGCTGGGCATCGGGCGCAACACCATCACCCGAAAAATTCAGGAACTCGGCATCGACGATGCGTGAGTTTCCGTGACCGATCAGTCGGCGAACGGGTCTTTCAACACCACGTCGCTGGCCGGTCGTGCAACGCAGGGCAGCACGCAGCCCTCGGCCTTTTCCTCTGCACTCAGCCCCGGCCAGGCCATGTCATAGCGCACTTCGCCGCAGATCAGTTGCCCCAGGCAGGTGCGACAAGTGCCCGCACGGCATGAACTGGGCCATTTCAGGCCGGCTTGCTCCAAAGAATCCAGCAGGGACTGCGCCTTCCAGGCATCAAAAGAGCCGCCATCGGGGTCAATGTGGGCCTTGAAAAAAGGGACATCAGAGGACATCCTTGGAGTGTAAGTGGCAGTTTCTGAAAATCGGGGACAGATGGGCTGGGGCCGATGTGCCAAGATCGCAAGACTTTCTTGGGAACATCACTTGACCACGCCCACTGCCCAGCATGTACCCGCCGGTCCAGCGATCTGGACAGGTTCCGGCATTGTCTTTGCCGTATTGGCCATGGCCAGTTTGAGTTTCAGCGACGCCACCAGCAAATGGGCCTTGCTGAGCGTCTCGCCTGTGATGGTGCTGTGGTTTCGCTATGCCGTGCAAGCATTGGGGACCACCATCGTGTTGGCTCCGGTCAGGGGTCAAGCCATGTGGCGCACGCACAGCCTGCGCTGGCAGTTGTTGCGCGGCCTGCTCATGGTCTCTTGCAGCCTGTTGGCTTTTTACTGCCTGCAGCGCATGCCAGTGGCCGAGTTCACCGCCACCGTCATGCTCACGCCCCTGGTGCTCACGGCGCTCGCCCGCTTGGTCTTGAAGGAGCAAGTCTCGCCGCTGCGCTGGCTCATGGTGGGGGGCGGCTTGATCGGGGCCCTGCTGGTCATACGACCGGGTGGACAGGTCGACAGCTCGGTGGGGTGGATGGCCCTGACGGTGGTGCTGACCTACGCCGTGTTTCAGGCCGTGACCAGCCACATGACGCGCACCGAAGACCCGGCCGTGATGCAGCTCTACACAGGCTGGGTGGGCTGGGCCGTGAGCACGCTGCTGGTGTTGAACGCCTGGGTCACACCGCAAAGCCTGCATGAATGGGCCTTGTTGCTGTGGGTCGGACTGGCGGCCACGCTGGGCCAATACCTGCTGATCGTGGCCTTCTCCAAAGCCCCGGCTTCGGTCGTCTCACCTTTTCTCTACACCGGTGTGGGTTTTTCCACCTTGATGGGCTGGTGGCTCTTTGACCACCTTCCTGACGCATTGGCCTGGATGGGCATGTGGCTGGTGGTGCTGTGCGGCATCATCTCTGGCCGCGTTCAGGCCCAAGGAAAAACGTGACGGCTCAAAGTTCAGCGGCCACGAACGGCGCCGCCGCTGACCACTGCACGGGTGCCTTGAATTCCAGCGCGCGTGCGGTGAAGGGGTGTACAAAGGCCAGCTCTTGCGCGTGCAGCAGCAAGCGGGGGCTGAGCGCCTTGAGGTCTGGGGGGGCGTACAGCGAGTCGCCCAGCATGGGGTGGCCGATGCTTTGCAGGTGAACGCGCAACTGATGCGTGCGTCCTGTCACGGGTTCCAACTCGATCAGGCTGGCCTTGTCGCTGGATTGCAGGAGACGCCAGCGGCTGCGACTGGGTTTGCCGTCGGAATGGATGATGTGCAAAGGCCGGCGTTCCCAGTCGAGCAGAATCGGACCCTCGATGACGCGCCATCCCAGTTCATCGGTGGGGGCGGCCGCTTGGGTGTGTTCCGGCTGTCCCGCGACCACCGCCACGTAGCGTTTTTGCACCTGGCGGGTTTCAAACAGTTTGCTCAGCCTGCGCTGGGCTTCGATGCCTCGGGCCATGAGCAGCAGACCCGAAGTGTCCTGGTCCAGGCGGTGCACGATCAGGGCTTCTGGGTAGCGGTCTTGGACCCGTCTGGACAGGCAATCTTGCTTGTCCGGCCCGCGACCCGGCACGGACAGCAAGCCACTGGGTTTGTCCAGCACCAACAGATGCTCGTCTTCGTGGATCGGAATCATTCGAGGGGAGCCGCCCGAGCAGGGCGCTGGGCGGGACAGGTCACTTGTCTTTGACTTTGCCGCGAGGAGCCACCAAGGTGGTGGGCGCCACGGGTCTGTCCGAGGTGAAGGTTTTGGGGGGAGAAGTGTCTTTTTTCGGCTTTTTTGCCATTTTGTTGCTGCGTTGTTCGCCTTTGGCCATGAGGGCTTCCTTGAAAAGACATCCCGGTGTGGGAAAGGCTTGATGGTAAGGCACAAAGCCGCAGGGTCTGCGGCTTTGTGGTGCCTTGCCGGAAGTCTGCTGAGCGTGCGCCGACCAGGGGCGCGTTCTTCATTTGACTTCGGTCACAAACTGCGCCTTGGGACGGCGCACTTTTTTCAGATTGACCAGCCAGTCGCCTTCGCTGGCGCGGTAGCCCAAGGGCACGAGCACCACGCTGCGAAGGCCGCGGGCTTTCAGACCCAGAATCTCGTCCACAGCTTTGGGGTCAAAGCCTTCCATGGGGGTGGCGTCCACTTCTTCAAAGGCGGCGGCGATCAAGGCGGCCCCCAAACCGATGTAGGCCTGACGCGCTGCGTGCTCGTGGTTCACATCTGCGCTGCGCGCAGGGTAGAGCTGGAGCAACTTCTGGCGGTAGTTCTCCCAGCCTTCATTGGTGCCGCCGCGCTGCGCATTGGTCATGTCGAACATCATGTTGATGCGTTCGGCCGTGTAGTTGTCCCAGGCGGCAAACACCAACAGGTGGGAGCCATCGGTGATCTGGGCCTGGCCCCAGGCCTTGGGCTTGATCTGCTCGCGCAAGGCGGGGTTGGTCACCACCAGGATTTCAAAAGGCTGCAGACCGCTGGAGGTGGGGGCCAGGCGGGCGGCTTCGACGATGCGGTCCACTTTGTCCTGAGGCACGGCCTGGGTCGGGTCCATTTTTTTGCAGGCGTAGCGCCAGGCGAGTTTGTTCAGCAATTCAGACATGCATGTTCCGTGTGATGGGTTGAAAAAGCGTGATTGTGAATGAAGTCGCAGAGCTTTGTCGGCACGGATGCGATGGGGCGGTTCCTTGCGGGGGCTCAGCTGGGAATGTCTTGCCAGGTTCCCACGGGCAGATCCTGCAGGCCGTAGGGGCCGATGGCCGTTCGGATCAAACGCAGCGTCGGCAAGCCCACGGCAGCTGTCATGCGACGCACCTGACGGTTGCGGCCTTCCCGGATGGTCAATTCCAGCCAGGACGTGGGAATGTTTTGACGCGTGCGGATCGGCGGTTGGCGTGGCCACAGATCGGCGGGCGGCTGCACCGCGCGCGCGCTGGCGGGCAGGGTGGGGCCGTCGTTCAGCGTGACCCCCCGGCTCAGTTGGTGCAGCGCTGCCGCCGTCACCTCACCCTCGACCTGAACCAGGTAGGTCTTGTCCATCTTGAAGCGTGGGTCGGCGATGCGGGCTTGCATTGGCCCGTCGTCGGTCAGCAGCAGCAGCCCTTCGCTGTCGGCGTCCAGCCGTCCAGCCACATACACGCCTGGCAGATCGATGTGGTCCTTGAGCCCGCGCCAGCGCCCCTCGGGTGTGAATTGGCTGAGCACACCATAAGGTTTGTTGAAACGGATCAGCATTGACAGGTCATCAGGAGCATGGCAAGGGCCTGAGCGTATCAGCTCAGTTAGCATCGGGCGCATGAGCACCCAATACGAATGCCTGAAAAGCCCTGCACGGTATGCCGAGGCCTTTGGCATCGCCCCACCCGACATCTTGCTGGGCCAAGAAGTCTGGCCGCGCCAGCCGGGGTTTTTCATCCGCAAGGCGCTTGAGGCGGCTGAACAAGCCCTGAGGGCCAGCACCGAACCCAGTTCCGAGACCGAAGCAAACAACACGCCCGCCACGGTCAGTCCCTGGGTGATGGAACTGGCCCAGGGACAATTCGGTCTGGTGCCTGGCTGGGTCAAATCGGCATCCGACGCCAAGCTGCGCTCGACCAAACTGGCGGTCAGCCGCCATGAAACCATGGGCACTGCCACGGCCACCCGCGAGGCCTGGCTCAAAGGCCAGCGCTGCATCATCCCGATGCAGGCATTTTTCGAGGACGATTGGCGCAGCCGAAAGGCCGTGCCCACCCGCATCGCCCGTGTGGATGGCCAAGCCATGGGCGTGGCCGGTTTGTGGGCGCGCTGGACCCAAGGGCAGGATGAAATCATCAGCTTCACCTTGCTCACGGTGAACGCCAACAGCCACGCGCTGATGAACCGCTATGGCCAAAATGGCAACGAGAAACGCATGCCCGCCATCCTCAACGAAGGTGCCTACGGCGCATGGCTCAATGCCCCCATCGAGAAAGCCCGCGAATTCATGCGGCCCTACCCAGCCCACTTGCTGTTGGCCAACCCGGTGCAGAAAAAGTAGCGCAGGCCATCAGCCCAGCCGGCTGCGGTGCCTGGCAATTTGCAAGCGCACCTGGGCGGGGGCGGTGCCGCCCAGGGTGTTGCGGGCGTTGAGCGAGCCTTGCAGGCTGAGCGGCCCGAACACGTCTGCGGTGATGCGGCTGTCGAATTGTTGCAGCGCCTCCAGGGGCAACTCCGACAAGTCCACCCCCAGGCCCTGCGCGGTTTTGACGGCGTGGGCCACCACCTCGTGCGCATCGCGAAAGGGCAGGCCCTTTTTGACCAGATAGTCGGCCAAGTCCGTGGCGGTGGCATAACCTTTTTTGACGGCAGCCTCCATGGCGGCGGCGTTGACGGTGATGCCGCCCTCTTTTTGGCCGGTGGCGGGGTTGAGCTGGCCGCCCACCATCTCGCTGAAGATGCGCAGGGTGTCCTTGAGCGTGTCCACCGTGTCGAACAGCGGCTCCTTGTCTTCCTGGTTGTCCTTGTTGTAGGCCAGCGGCTGGCCCTTCATCAGGGTGATCAGGCCCATCAGGTGGCCGACCACGCGGCCGGTCTTGCCGCGTGCGAGTTCGGGCACGTCGGGGTTTTTCTTCTGCGGCATGATGGACGAGCCGGTGGTGAAGCGGTCGGCGATGCGCACAAAACCGAAGTTCTGGCTCATCCACAGGATCAACTCTTCCGAAAAACGGCTGATGTGCACCATGCACAGCGAGGCGGCGGCGGTGAATTCGATGGCGAAGTCGCGGTCGCTCACGCCGTCCAGGCTGTTTTGGCTCACTTGCGGCTGGCCCTGCTCGTCCACCATGCCCAGGGTGCGGGCCACGCGTTCGCGGTCCAGCGGGTAGGTGGTGCCGGCCAAGGCGGCGCTGCCCAAGGGCAGGCGGTTGGTGCGCCGGCGCACGTCGCTCATGCGCTCGGCGTCGCGGGCAAACATCTCCACATAAGCCAGCAGGTGGTGGGCAAAGCTGACCGGCTGGGCCACCTGCAGGTGGGTGAAGCCGGGCAGGATGACGTCCACGTTGTTGTCGGCCACATCGACCAGCGACTTTTGCAGGTCGTTCAACAGTTCGATGATCAGGTCCATCTCGCTGCGCAGCCACAGGCGCACGTCGGTGGCGACCTGGTCGTTGCGGCTGCGGCCGGTGTGCAGGCGTTTGCCGGCGTCGCCCACCAGCTGCGTCAGGCGCGCCTCGATGTTCAGGTGCACGTCCTCCAGGTCCAGCTGCCATTCAAAGGCGCCGGATTCGATCTCTTGCGTGATTTGTGCCATGCCGCGCTGGATGTCGGCCAGGTCGCTGGCACCAATGATCTGTTGCGCCGCCAGCATCTCGGCGTGGGCCAGCGAGCCCTGGATGTCGGCCTGCCACAGGCGCTTATCAAAGAACACGCTGGCGGTGTAGCGCTTGACCAACTCGCTCATCGGTTCAGAAAAGAGCGCTGACCAGGCCTGGGATTTTTTGTCGAGTTGGTTTGTCATAGGCCCTGATTTTATCGGGCGCGCGGCCCTGCACATCAGCCGGTATTTCTGAGGCCTGCCGCAATCCCGTTGATGCTGATGTGGATGCCGCGCTGCACCCGCTCGTCGGCCAGGCCCGCCCGGTAACGGCGGATCAGCTCGACCTGCAGGTGGTGCAGCGGGTCGATGTAGGCAAAGCGGTGGCGGATGGAGCGCGCCAGCGCCGGGTTGCTCTCGAGCCGGTGCTTTTCGCCGGTGATTTGGGTCAGGGCGTCGGCGGTGCGGTGCCACTCGGCTTCGATGGCGGCAAAGATCTTTTTGCGCAGCCGGCTGTCGTCCACCAATTCGGCGTACCGTGAGCCCAGGGCCAGGTCGCTTTTGGCCAACACCATGTCCATGTTGGACAGCAGGGTGCGAAAGAAGGGCCACTGGCGGTACATCTTTTGCAGCAAGGCCAGCGCCGCTTTGCGCTCGGCCGCGTCCGGCTTGTCCAAGAAAGCGGCCACGGCCGAACCAAAGCCAAACCAGCCGGGCAGGGTCAGGCGGCACTGGCCCCAGCTGAAGCCCCAGGGGATGGCCCGCAAGTCTTCGATTTTTTGCAGCGCCTTGCGCGAGGCAGGCCGCGAGCCAATGTTCAGTTGCGCCAGCTCCTTGAGCGGGGTGGCGCCAAAAAAGTAGTCGGTGAAGCCTGGGGTCTCGTACACCAGCCCGCGGTAAGCCGCCATGCTGGCTTCTGACAACTCGGCAGCCGCGTCCAGAAAAGCCCGTGTGGCCGGTTTGGTGGGCTGCAGCAGCGTGGCTTCGAGGGTGGCGGCGACCAGGGTTTCCAGGTTGCGGCGGCCAATCTCCGGGTTGGCGAACTTGGCGCCGATGACCTCGCCTTGCTCGGTCAGGCGGATCTGGCCGCGCACCGTGCCCGGGGGCTGGGCCAAGATCGCTTGGTAGCTGGGCCCGCCACCCCGGCCCACGGTGCCGCCCCGGCCGTGGAACATGCGCAGCTGGATGCCGTGGCTGCGCTCGAGTGGGTCAAACAGCGCCACCAGGGCGATTTCGGCGCGGTACAGCTCCCAATTGCTGGTGAAGATGCCGCCGTCCTTGTTGCTGTCCGAGTAGCCCAGCATGATGTCCTGCTCGGCGCCCGAGCGTTGCACCAGCGCGGCCACGCCTGGCAGGGCGTAGAAGTCGCGCATGATGGGCGCGGCATTGCGCAGGTCCTCGATGGTTTCGAACAGGGGCACCACGATCAGCTCGTTGCGGGCCTGGGCGTCCAGCGTGCCTTGCAGCAGGCCGACCTCTTTTTGCAGCAGCAGCACCTCGAGCAGGTCGCTCACGCTCTCGGTGTGGCTGATGATGTAGTGGCGGATGGCCTGGCGACCGAAGCTGGCCAACATGCGGCGTGCGGTCTCAAAGATCGCCAACTCCGACAGGGTGTGCGCGCTGTAGGCCGCGCCGGGCACGCGCAGTGGGCGGGCGTCGTTGAGCAGCCCCAGCAACAGGGCCTGCTTGGCGTGTTCGTCGAGCTGGGGGTAGTGTTTCTCGACCCGGGCTGTGGTCAGCAGCTCGGCCAGCACTTCTTCGTGCTTGTCCGAACTTTGGCGCAGGTCCACCGTGGCCAGGTGAAAGCCAAACACCTCGACGGCGCGGATCAGCGGGTGCAGCCGCTGGGCGGCCAGCGCCTGGGCGTGGTGGCTGCGCAGCGACGCTTCGATCACCCGCAGGTCGGCCAGGAAGGCTTCGGCGTTGGGGTAGGGGTTTTGTGGTGCGACGGCATGGCGAGCGGCGTCGCCGCCGGTCAGGTGTTTGAGCGAGGCGGCCAAGCGGGCGTAGATGCCGGTCAAGGCCCGGCGGTAAGGCTCGTCCTGGCGATGTGCGTTGGTGTCCGGCGATTGCGCCGCCAGAGCGAGCATCTTGGCGCCCAAGGGCACCAGCATGGCCGACAGCGACAGCTCGCTGCCCAGGTAATGCACTTCGGTCAGGTAGTGGCGCAGTGCCACATCGCATTGGCGCACCAGGGCGTGCTCCAGGGTTTGTGCGCTCACATTGGGGTTGCCATCGCGGTCGCCACCGATCCACTGGCCCATGCGCAAGAAGCTGGCCACGGGCTGACCCTCGAGTGAGGCTTCCAGCTCAGCATAAAGTTTGGGAATTTCGCGCAGGAAGGTTGACTCGTAATAACTCAGCGCGTTCTCGATTTCGTCGGCCACGGTCAGTTTGGTGAAGCGCAGCAGGCGCGTTTGCCACAGCTGCAGCACGCGGGCGCGCATTTGCTGCTCGTTGGCGGCCAATTCTTTGGGGCTGAGCGCATCTTTGGCCGCGTTGACGGCGGCGGCGCGGGCCTTGATGGCGTCGCGCTCGGTCAGCAGGTGGGCGATGTCGCGTTCTGCGTCGAGGATGCTTTTGCGCTGCACCTCGGTCGGGTGCGCTGTCAGCACCGGCGAAACATAGCTGCCCGCCAGGGTCTGGGCGATGGTCTTGGGCGTGATGCCCGCCCAGCGCAGGCGCTGCAGCGCCACATCGATGCTGCCCTCCTGGGTGTGGCCGGCCCGCTCATGGATGGCCCGGCGACGGATGTGGTGGCGGTCTTCGGCCAGGTTGGCCAGGTGCGAGAAGTAGGTGAAGGCCCGGATCACGCTCACAGCGCGGTCGCCCGGCAGGCTTTTGAGCAGTTTTTTCAGGGCCTTGTCGGCTTCGTGGTCGGCGTCGCGCCGAAAAGCCACCGAGAGTTTGCGGATTTGCTCGACCAATTCGAAGGCTTCGGCGCCCTCTTGGGTGCGGATCACGTCGCCCAAGATGCGGCCCAACAGGCGGATGTCTTCGACCAAGGGGCGTTCACTGTCGCGTTTGTGGCTGGGCTTGAGTGCGCGGGTGCGGCTTTTGACCGGCAAGGAGGTTTTGGTGAGGGTCTGTTTCATGGGGAGACACGCTGAAGGTTGGACGCCGTGCGTCGCAGGGAAGTCGACATCTGTCCGTTGGGGTGTCAATTTCCCTTGACATCATGCTAGCATCGCCCGGAGAGACAAAATTACCAATTGATTTCATTGTGATGGGATCAAAAATTTTTTCAGGAAAACCACCGTGACCGAGTCCAAGCAGCCCTCCATCGTCATTGCCACCCGCGAGAGCCGTTTGGCCCTGTGGCAAGCCGAACATGTCAAAGCCCTGTTGGAGGGACTGGGTTGCACGGTCAAATTGTTGGGCATGACGACCCAGGGCGACCAGATCCTGGACCGCAGCCTCTCCAAGGTGGGCGGCAAGGGCTTGTTCGTGAAGGAGCTGGAGGTGGCGCTGCATGAGGGCCAAGCCGACATTGCGGTGCATTCCCTCAAGGACGTGCCCATGGACATGCCTGATGGCTTTGAACTGGCCTGCGTGATGGAACGCGAAGACCCGCGCGATGCCTGGGTTTCGCCGCAATATGCGCGTCTGGAAGACTTGCCCCAGGGGGCGGTGGTGGGCACATCCAGCCTGCGTCGAACCGTCCTGCTGCGTGCTTTGCGCCCTGATTTGAAGATCGAGCCCCTGCGCGGCAACCTGGACACCCGCTTGCGCAAACTTGACGAAGGCCAGTACGCCGGCATTGTGCTGGCCGCGGCCGGCCTCAAGCGACTGGGTCTGTCGCAGCGGATTCGCCATGTTTTTGAAACCGGTCAAATGCTGCCCGCTGCGGGGCAGGGTGCCCTGGGGATCGAGATCCGAAGCGACCGGGCGGATCTGCGTGCACTGCTGGCCCATTTGGCCGATGCGCCTTCTTGGCGCCGCGTGGCGGCCGAGCGGGCCGTGAGCCGGGCCATGGGTGGAAGTTGTTCCATGCCTTTGGCTGCCCACGCCACGATCGAGGACGGCGTCCTGAAGCTGCAAGCGGCCTGGGGTGACCCGCAAGGCCCGACCACCTTGGTCACGGCCGATGCGCAAGTCGATGCGGATGGTCTGCAGGCCGCTGAGGCACTGGGCCTGAAGGTGGCCCAGGCCCTGCGCGATGGCGGAGCGCATTGAGGGCTCGCGCTGACATGGCGCCGGGCGCTTCCTTGTCGGGTGTTCCCGTCTCAAGGCGGGTGATGGTGACCCGGCCCGAACGCGAGGCCCGGGCCTGGGCCGATGGGTTGCAGGCGCGGGGCGTTGCCTGCGAGACCTTCCCCTTGATAGAGATCGTGGCCTTGCCCGATCCATCGGCGCTTGCGCAAGCTTGGGCGACCGTGCCCCGGCATCTGGCGGTGATGTTTGTCAGTGCGAATGCGGTGCGGTTTTTCATGGCGGCCAGACCCGTCGGATGCTCTGTTCAAGGCTGCCGTGCTTGGTCGACGGGGCCCGGCACCCGAGCCGCTTTGCTGGCTGCAGGCTGGCCCGAGGCCTTGATCGACTCACCCGACGAGACGGCCGTGCAGTTCGATTCGGAAGCCTTGTGGGCTTTGGTAGAGCCGCAGGTGAAGAGGGCCGTTGGGACAGCGGGGTGGACGGATCCCGGACGCGACGGGGGGGATTTGATGAACAGACCCGGCGTTTTGATTGTGCGCGGCGCCGATGCGCAGGGCCACATGGCGGGGCGCGACTGGCTGGCCGTCCAGATGGAAGCTGCAGGCCTGAATGTTTTGCAGACGGTGGCCTACAGGCGCCAGCCCCCCCGCTTGACCGCGGCGCAGCAAAGCCGTGCACGCCAAGCCATGAGCGATGGCAGCCGGTGGCTGTTCAGCAGCTCCGAGGCGGCTCTGTTTTTGCTCGAGGCCTGTCCCGGCCTGCCGCTCGAGCAGGCCAAGGCTTTGGCCACCCACCCCCGCATTGCCCAAAGGTTGAAACAATCGGGCTGGTCCAGCGTGGATTTGGTGCCAGCAGCCCTGGATGCTCAGGCGCAGTCTATAAAATCCATGGCATGACATCCCCCACAGAAGTCGCTCCAGACCCACGGCCCGGAGCCGATCCCCAAATTCCCCTTGCGCCAATCGCACAGCGCCCCTGGCTGATCATGGGTTTGGTGGGCGTCTTGGCTTTGTTGGCCCTTGTATCGTCCGTATTCCTGTGGCAAAAACTTTCCCGCATTCAGGAGCATCTGGCCCGGCAAAGTGCAGATGCTGGCGCGCAGGCACTGGAGGCCAGAACATGGGCCAAGCAAGCCCAAGAAACCGTTCAGGACAGCGTGGCCAGGCTGGCGCTGGTGGAGGCACGTTTGGCCGAACTCGCTTTGCAGCGCAGCCAACTGGAAGATTTGACGCAAAGTCTCTCCCGTTCCCGCGACGAGACCCTCTTGGTGGACATCGAGTCGGCTTTGCGCATCGCCCAGCAGCAGGCCTTGTTGACCGGCAGCCATGAGCCTTTGCTGGCGGCCTTGCAGTCTGCGCAAAAGCGGGTACAGCGCACGGCTCAGCCAAGATTGATGCCTTTGGTGCGGGCCCTGGAAAAAGACCTGGAGCGGCTCAACCATTTGCCGGGTATGGATTTGCCCGGCTTGATGGTCAAGCTGGATGAAGCTGTCGCCTTGGTGGATGGCCTGGTACTGGCCAATGAGGCACTGTCGCCGCAAGTCAAATGGCGCCAGCAGTCCGAGACCGCCGGGGCACCTGCGCCATCGTCTTGGTGGGTGGCTGGTTTGACCCGCATGGGGGACGAATTCAAGAATTTGTTGAGGGTCAGTCGCATCGATGCACCCGAGGCGGCCTTGCTTTCCCCAGACCAGGCATTTTTTGTGCGCGAGAACCTCAAGCTGAAGATGCTCAATGCCCGTCTGGGGCTGTTGGCCAGACAAAAAGACGGTGTGCGCGCTGATCTGAGTGCTGCTGCCATTGTGGTCCGACGCTACGCCGAGCCGCAATCGAGGCGGACCACGCAGTTGTTGCAGTTGCTGGAGCAAACCAGTGAGCAGGTCAGAACGGCCGAGGTGCCACGCGTCGAAGCCTCGTTGTCGGCCTTGAGCTCGGCTGCGTCCGGGAGGTAAATCACCATGCGAGCAGCGTTGTGGCTCATCACCTTGTTTGCCCTTGCGGCTGCGGGGGCCTGGCTCGCGGGCAACAACCAGGGCACGGTCAGCTTGTTTTTGTTCCCGCACAGAGTCGACATTTCGCTCAACCTGGCTTTCCTGCTGGTTTTTTCGGTGGTGTTGCTGGTGATTTTTGCCCAGCGAGCCTTGGAGGCATTTTTCTCCTTGCCACAAAAAGCCCAGCGCTGGCGCTTGCAGCAAAAGGAAAGGGCCAGTCACGCCGCCTTGCTCGATGCCATCAGCCATTTCATGGCCGGCCGGTTTTTGCGGGCCCGCAAAGCCGCCGAACAAACACTGGATAAAGAAGCCTTGCTGGCAGCGTCCGGTGTGAGCTTGGAGCATGCGGTGTCTTTGCGCACCTTGGCACACATCATGGCTGCCGAGGCCAGCCATGCACTGCAAGACAAGGTGCAAAGGCAACACCACCTGGACCAGGCGATGGCCCAGGCATCTCATGCCCAAGGCAGCGCACGCCAGACCTTGTTGGAGGGAACACTGTTGCGCTCGGCGCGGTGGTTGTTGGACGATCGTGATGCCGCTGCCAGTCTGGAGCAGTTGAAGGCGGTGCCACCTGCTGCTGGGCGGCGCATGGTGGCCATGCGCCTTCAGCTCAAGGCAGCCCGATTGGCCGGCCAACCCGCGCAAGCCCTAGAAACCGCCACATTGCTGGCCAAGCACAAAGCGTTTTCGCCCGGCGCAGCGGAAAGCCTGGTGTCGCGCCTGATTCTGGAGTTGATTTCACACACGCACGATGCAGACGTTTTGCAACGCACCTGGTTGCGCTTGACGACTTCGCAGCGGCTCATGCCCCATGTGGCTGCTGAAGCTGTTCTGCGCTGGTTGAAGTTGGGTGGGGCGCCCCGCATCGCCCGCTCGTGGTTGCAGGACCTGTGGAGTCCCTTGGAGTCGTCGCAGTCTGGTTGGTCGCCCGATCAGTTGCTGAGGGTCGTTCAGGCATTTGACGCCTGTTTGCCCGATCCGGAGGCAGAGGACGCGTTTGTCTGGCTTTCCCGTTTGGAACGTGCCCAGCAATCCCACCCCAGAGCCGCGCATCTGCAATACCTCGCGGGCATGATTTACCTGCGTCATCGTCTTTGGGGCAAGGCCCAAAGCCTGTTGGGTCAAGCCGCCAGAAATCTGGACAGCCCAGCGCTCAGGCGAAAAGCGTGGATGGCTTTGGCTGAATTGGCCGAGCAGCGCCAGGACAAGCTGGAGGCGGCCGTCGCCTGGAAGCAGGCCGCTCTGTCTGCACCGGATTGAGTCGCTTGCTGTTCCCGGCAACAGGGGCCTGTTCGACGGCATGCCTGGCCCAACCTTTCACAGGGGCCCCATGTCCGTGCTGGGACACAGTGGCCGCAAGCGAAAAAAAACCGGGTCTGCCAGGCCCGGTTTTTAGTGAGGTCGATGGCCGTCCTGTCTGTGCCCCTGTCAGAAGGGCACTTTCAGGGTGTTGAGGTCCTTTCGAGTTTCCACCAGGACCAAGGGGCCCTCATTCAAGACCACGGCAGGGGGGCGTTCTCGCGGGACATGCACCGCGGGCGGTTCTGCTGCAATTGCAGCCTGCACGGCCGCCACTTTGGCGCTGTCGGAATTCACCCAGACGAGGCCTGAGGACTGCGCAATCTGCTGCAAATGGTCGAGGGGCAGGGTGAAACTGTCCACGTTCGGCAGCGCCTTGGGGGCAGGTGTCGACTCGGGGGCCAGGTCAGACGGGGCAGGCGCCGCAACCGGCAACGCCGTCTCGGGGGCCTGAACCGGCGCACTCAAGCTGGAGTCGGCGGCCAGCGCGACAGGCGCATTTTCTGGCGCCGTCATCGCCGCAGGCTCGGGTTCAGGCTTCGATGGCGGCTGCGTCGCGGCCGCAGTTGCCGATTGCGCACGTTCAAAATAAGAGCGCGCGGCAGGCCGCTCCTCGGCCGGCATGGGCGTTGCCGCATCGGTGGATGGGGCGGCGTCTTGGTTCGCCCCGTCTTCGCTGGGCTTGTCCTGGCGGGGTTCAGGGCTGCGCTCGCGCCGATCGCGGCCATAACGGTCACGGGAGCGGCGTTCGCGGCGTTCACCGCCATTTTCCGCGCTGGAGCCGCCCTCCGCTGGGTTGCCGGCATCCTGAACGTTGGCAGAGCGGGTTTCAGTTTCGGTGGTCATCGGCTCGGCCGCAGCAAGGTCTGCCTGACGACGCTCACCGCGTTCACGGCGACCTTCACCGCCACGTTCACGGCGGCCTTCGCGCGATGGGCGCTCTGGACGGGCCTCTGTGCTGTCGGCAAGGAGTTCCTGCGGGTTGTCGGCACGCCCTTCTGTTTTGCCCTCGGCGCGTTGCTCGTTGCGGCCATCGCGACGACCTTCGCGGGCAGGGCGCTCACCCCGTTCTGCACGCTCAGCGCGCACGGGGCGGCCATCGGCTTCGCGGCCTTCGATGCGGGCCTCTGTGCGGCCTTCGGCAGCTGCCTCTGTTCGGCCTTCACCGCGCCGACCGCCTTCGCTGCGTTCACCCCTTCGACCATCGCGGCCACCTCGGCGGTTTTCTCCTTTGCTGCCTTCACGACCCGCCTCGCGGCGTCCTTCACGGGCTTTTTCATTTTTCTTGACCTCTGGCGCGGCCACAGGTTCTTGCGGGGCGCTGCCAAAGAGGTTTTTCAACCAGCCAAAGAAACCCCCTGAAGCGGCGGGTGCAGGGGCGGCGACCACAGGTGCCGCCACGGGTGCTTCGACTTTGACGGGGGCAATGGGCGCGGGGGCATCGGGCAGCACGCCCTTGATGACCGGGGTCTGCTTGTTGGTGGGCTCTTGCGAGCGGCGTGTCACCGTGGTGGCATCTTCGATTTCTTCGGCCATCTTGTAGCTCGCTTCGATCCGGTCCAGACGCGGGTCGTCGTGCTTGAGGCGCTCGAGTTTGTAGTGCGGGGTTTCCAGCGACTTGTTGGGCACCAGCAGCACATTGATGCGTTGTTGCAACTCGATCTTGGCGATCTCGGAGCGCTTTTCATTGAGCAGGAAGGAGGCCACTTCGACGGGCACTTGGGCGTGCACAGCGGCGCTGTTGTCCTTCATGGACTCTTCTTGGATGATGCGCAGGATCTGCAGCGCCGAGCTTTCGGTGTCGCGGATGTGGCCGGCCCCGCCGCAGCGGGGGCAAGGGATGGAGGCGCCTTCGGACAACGCAGGTTTGAGGCGCTGGCGGCTCATCTCCAGAAGGCCGAACTTGCTGATGGAGCCGAACTGCACCCGCGCACGGTCCTGGCGCAGCGCATCGCGCAGGCGGTTTTCCACTTCGCGTCGGTTTTTGGCCTCTTCCATGTCGATGAAATCGATCACGATCAGACCCCCGAGGTCGCGCAATCGCATCTGGCGGGCCACCTCGTCGGCGGCTTCCAGGTTGGTGCGGGTGGCGGTTTCTTCGATGTCACCGCCCTTGATGGCGCGGGCCGAGTTCACGTCCACCGACACCAGCGCTTCGGTGTGGTCAATCACGATGGCGCCGCCGGAGGGCAATTGCACGGTGCGGGCATAGGCCGATTCGATCTGGTGCTCGATCTGGAAGCGCGAGAACAGGGGGGCATCGTCGCGGTAGCGCTTCACGCGCGGCGCGAACTCGGGCATCACATGGCTCATGAATTGCTGAGCCTGTTCGTAGATGTCGTCGGTGTCGATCAGGATGTCACCGATGTCCTTGTTGAAATAGTCCCGGATGGCCCGGATGACCAGGCTGGATTCCTGATAGATCAGAAAGGCGCCTTTGCCCTGCGAGGCGCCGTCGATGGCGCTCCAGAGCTTGAGCAGGTAGTTCAAGTCCCACTGCAGCTCGGGCGCGGAGCGGCCGATGCCAGCGGTTCGGGCAATGATGGACATGCCCTTGGGGTATTCCAGTTGGTCCATCGCCTCTTTGAGCTCGGCCCGGTCGTCGCCCTCGATGCGGCGACTGACACCACCTCCACGGGGGTTGTTGGGCATCAGCACCACATAGCGACCGGCCAGCGAGATGAAGGTGGTCAGCGCTGCCCCTTTGTTGCCGCGCTCTTCTTTTTCAACCTGCACCAGCAGCGACTGGCCTTCCTTGATGACATCCTGGATGCGGGCCTGGCTGACGGACACGCCTTCAGCAAAGTACTGGCGGGAGATTTCCTTGAAGGGCAAAAAGCCGTGGCGGTCTTCGCCGTAGTCCACAAAACAGGCTTCGAGCGAAGGCTCGACGCGGGTCACGATGGCTTTGTAGATGTTGCCCTTGCGCTGCTCGCGCCCTTCGATTTCGATTTCGTAGTCGAGGAGTTTTTGTCCATCGACGATGGCCAGGCGGCGCTCTTCAGCTTGCGTGGCGTTGATCAGCATCCGTTTCATGATGCATTCCTTCTCTTGTCAGCGTTGGCTCCAGCGCAGACCTGTGGCTGCGGTCTGGAACCTGTTTACACAACTGGCTCTGGATTCGGTGGAATCTCAAAGCCTCCGTTGCCGGAGCTGACGCCTGAAACGAAGGGAATTGCCGAGGTTGACCGCCATTCAACTGCGCGTGAGCACAGGAATGGGGATCGAGGCGCGTGGATGGGGCGAGGTGAAAGGCGTGCAAGAATTCGTCCACTGCCGGGGGCTTTCCCCGATGTCCAGGACCAACTGCCGGGCACAAGGCGTGACGGTGGAGACGGGCTTCGTGAGCCACTCCAAGCACATCAGCAAAGTTCCGAACAACGCAAACATCTCGCTTTGATCCGTCCAACAGCCGCTACAGCTGCCAGACTTTGGGTATTCCGTATCTGGGTTTCTGGGCGTCGGCCCAATCTCCGGGGCGATTGGCCACTGTCGGCGCTGGCCTTCAGTCTGCAAATCGTGCCGGGAGTGGCATCGACCATCTGGTTTGGTGTGGTGGTGGTGGACTAAACTCCCGATCTGTCGGAATTCATTTCCATTCGAATCAACCACTTACAGCCAATTGCCAGTGAATCACATTATAGGGGCCAAGTCAGCCGTTGCGACGCCTGTCGTCAAAAGGTTGTTGGTGGATGAAGAGTCGGCGGGCCAGCGATTGGACAACTTTTTGATGCGCCACCTCAAAGGTGTGCCCAAAACCCACGTCTACCGCATCATCCGCAGTGGCGAGGTGCGGATCAACAAGGGACGTGCCTCGGCCGAGACCCGGGTGTCCTGTGGTGATGAGGTGCGTGTGCCGCCGGTGCGGATGTCTGAAAAAGCCGCCGAAAAGGCCGCACACCCTGCGCCTGGGCGTGAATTCCCGGTCTTGCTGGAAGACGACTGCCTGCTGGCGATCAACAAACCGGCCGCAGTGGCTGTGCACGGTGGCTCCGGGGTCAGCTTTGGCGTGATCGAGCAACTGCGTCAGGCCCGGCCATTGGCCAAGCTGCTCGAATTGGTGCACCGGCTGGACCGTGATACCAGTGGGATTTTGCTGGTGGCGAAAAAACGCAGTGCCTTGAAACACCTGCAAGACCAGTTCCGTGAACGTGAAACCGGCAAAACCTACCTGGCCCTGGTCAAAGGGGACTGGCCTGCCCGGCTCAAGGTGATTGACCAGCCACTGCACAAATTCCTTTTGCCTGATGGCGAGCGCCGTGTGAAGGTGACCTCGGCCGAGGACCCGGATGGCATGCGTTCCATCACCCTGGTCAAGGTGGCGCAGCGCTTGCCAGGCGCCACGCTGCTGGAGGTCACCATCAAGACCGGGCGAACCCACCAGATCCGGGTGCACCTTGCCTCGCAAGGGCATCCGATTGCGGGCGATGACAAATACGGCGATTTCGAGTGGAATCGGCAACTGCTCAAGCCAGCAGCCAGTCCGGGACTCAAACGCATGTTTTTGCACGCTTGGCGCTTGCAGTTCAGTCACCCGGTCACGTCCGAGCGGGTGGCCCTGCAGGCCGATTTACCCCCCGAATTGAAAGCGTACATTGACCATGTCCAACACCCGACCCCGCCAGTTTGACCTGATCGCTTTCGATTGGGATGGCACCTTGTTTGACTCCACCGCCATCATCACCCGCTGCATCCAGCGGGCGGTGGTGGATGTCGGTGGGCAAGAGCCTTCACGCGAGGCCGCTTCTTACGTCATCGGCATGTCTTTGCTGCCTGCGCTGGCCCATGCGGCGCCCGATGTGCCCAAAGACAAATACCCGGCCCTTGGAGAGCGCTACCGCCACCATTATCTGCAGCACCAGAACGACATCAGCCTGTTCGAAGGCGTGCTGGATTTGCTGGACGCCCTGAAAGCTCGACACCACTGGCTGACAGTGGCCACCGGCAAAAGCCGCCATGGCCTGAACGAGGCCCTGCAGGCGGTGGAGCTGCGGCACCGTTTTGATGGTTCGCGCACTGCCGATGAAACAGCAGGCAAACCCAACCCTCTGATGCTTCATGAATTGATGCGTGAATTTGGCGTGGAATCCGAGCGCACCCTGATGATTGGCGACACCACGCATGACCTGCAAATGGCCTTGAATGCCGGTTGCGCCAGCGTGGGCGTCAGCTATGGTGCACACGAGCCTGAAGCTTTTCATGCACTGAAACCTCTGCATGTGGCGCACAGTGTGCGTGAGCTGCACGACTGGCTGCTGCAACACGCCTGATGAATGGAGTCACGATGGTGCCGATGATCCCTTTGTGCAGCAGCGCCGATCTGGTCAACGGCGGGCGTGCCGTGCCCTTTGACATCGTCTATGCCGGGCAGACCTGCCGAGCCTTTGCAATTCGTTACCAGGGGCAAGTGCAGGCCTACCTCAACCGATGTACCCATGTGGCCATGGAGATGGACTACCAGCCTGATCGGTTTTTTGACGGGAGCGGACGCTGGCTGATGTGCGCCACGCATGGCGCCACTTACCAGCCCGACACCGGTGCCTGTGCAGGCGGCCCTTGTCGTGGCGGGCTGGTCAAAATAGACCTGTCAGAGCGTGACGGCGTGGTTCACTGGCATACTGCCTACAACATGAAACCCCTTGAATTTTGACCATGCAAGACCCCCAGGACCAGCCGCCCGCATCGGCGACCGTTGACCCCGTCAAGGCCCCGGCCGCCACCGATGAAGGCTGGGCGCGTCACACCCTTGAGCAATTGGCCTATGCCCAACTGAAGGAACAGAAAACGGCACGCCAATGGAAGGTGGGCCTGCGCGTGGCTTGGCTGGTGTTGCTGGCCGCAGTGTTCTGGCAGGTTTTCAGCTACAACTCACCTGCCTCGCATCCCAGCATGCCCCACACGGCCATGGTGTCCATCCTGGGCGAAATCGGCTCGGAAACCGAAGCCAGCGCCGAAAACGTCATGTCCTCCATGCGGCTGGCTCTGGAAGATTCCGGCTCCCAGGCTTTGGTCTTGTTGATCAACTCTCCTGGCGGCAGCCCGGTGCAGGCCGGGCTCATCAATGATGAAATCGCCCGTTTGCGGGCTTTGCACAACAAGCCCATTTACGCCGTGGTCGAGGAGTCGTGTGCTTCGGCGGCTTATTACATCGCCGCCGCTGCCGACCGCATTTATGTGGACAAGGCCAGCATTGTGGGCAGCATCGGTGTGCTGATGGACGGCTTCGGGTTCACCGAGCTGATGAACAAGCTGGGCGTGGAGCGGCGCTTGATGACGGCGGGAACCAACAAAGGTTTCCTGGACCCTTTCAGTCCGCAAACCGAGCCGCAGCGCAAACACGCACAGGCCATGCTCGATCAAATCCATAACCAGTTCATCGACGCGGTCAAGAAAGGTCGGGGTGATCGGCTCAAAGAAACCCCCGAGATGTTCAGTGGCCTGTTCTGGAGTGGTCAGCAGGCCGTGGATTTGGGTCTGGCTGACAGCCTGGGCAGTTTGGAAGGCGTCGCACGAGAAGTGGTCAAGGCGCCGGACGTGATTGACTACACCAAGCGCGAGAATGTGGCTGAGCGCCTGGTCAAGCGCTTTGGCGCCGCCGTGGGTGAGGGGACGGTGCGCGCCTTGCGCAGCAGCACAGGTCTGCGCTGAACGTCAGGGGCCGATGGCATAAACCGCGGGCGTGTGACCATCAGGGCCTTTCAGGCCCTTTTTCCATTGCGCGACGGTGTGACTCTGGAGGCTGGCCGAGGGCAGCGTCAGGCCACTGGCAATGGCCAGCCGGGTGTTGGCCTGCAGACCCTGCAACAGGCTGCCGAGCATGGCCGCGTTGCGGTACGGCGTTTCGATCCACATCTGGGTTTGGCCTGTTTTGAGCGCCAGCGATTCCAGTTGTTTCAGCCGGTGGTTGCGATCTGCGGCGTCTTGCGGCAGGTAGCCTACAAACGCGAAGTTTTGCCCATTGAGGCCGCTGCCCGCCAGGGCCAGCAGCAGGGACACCGGGCCGACCAGCGGCACCACGCGGATGCCCAGATCGTGCGCAGCACGCACCACCGAACTGCCTGGATCGGCCACGGCGGGCATACCTGCTTCGCTCACCAGCCCCATGTCATGCCCTTGCAGGGCGGCCCCCAGCATGGGTTTGCCGTCAAATCCAGAGTGGTGGTCACCTTTTTTGTGCACCTGGCGAGGCAGCTCGGTGATGGTCAGCTCGGACAGGGGCGCAGACAAAGGATGGTGTTCGGCCACGCGCTTGAGAAAAGCTCGGGTGGTTTTGGCGTTTTCGCAGACCCAGTGCTGGATGACGGCGGCCTGAGCCAGCGTGGCTTGCGGCAGGACGTGTGAGATCGGGCTTTGTTCGTTGCAGCCAAAATCCAGGGGTGTGGGCACCAGATAGAGGCAGCCCTTGGCATGGCGGGTGGGGAGTTCGGTGGTCATCACAGCAGCTTGACTCCGGCTTGGCGAAGCAGCCGAGCGGTGCGGATCAGGGGCAATCCGACCAAGGCCGTTGGGTCGTCGTTGTCAATCGACTCGAGCAGCACGATGCCCAGACCTTCGCTTTTGGCGCTGCCCGCGCAGTCATAGGGCTTTTCAGCTTGCAAATAAGCCTCGATCTCTTCGTCGCTCAGCGGGCGAAATACCACCCGAACTTCGGCCAGATCGACCGCTTCAAAGCCAGTGGTTTGGCAAACCACGGCCAAGGCGGTCTGAAAAATCACCGTCTGACCACGCATCTGGCGCAGTTGGTGCACAGCGCGCTCGTGCCCCCCCGGTTTGCCCAGTGGCTGGCCTGATAAATCGGCCACTTGGTCCGAGCCAATGACCACGGCATCAGGGTGTAAGGCGGAGACGGCCCGTGCTTTGGCCAAAGCCAGCCGCATGGCCAGATCTTTGGGGCTTTCGCCTGTTCTGGGCGTTTCGTCCACGTCGGGGGTGGCCACCATGAAGGGGATGCGCAAGCGCTCCAGCAATTCGCGTCGATAGCGTGAGCTCGAGCCCAGCACCACGGTTTGGGCACTGGCGGGTGTGTTGGCGGAAATCGGTGTCAAGGCGCAAACCCCAGTTGAAATGCGAATGGGTGATTCTCTTACACTGGAGCCATGGAAAAAAAATGGGACCCCGAACACCTGGATGTGCTGTCATTTGCCCGAGATGCCGCTCGGCTGGAGGGCGAAGGCGCCTTGGCCCAGTGGCCGCGTTTGGCGCAGGAGCAGTTTGGCCAGGCAGAGGCTGGCACAGGCCTGGTGCTTTGGCAATTGCGTGGCCATGCGGTCGCTCAAACGGGTGGCGCTGACCAAATCTGGATGGATTTACAGGCGAGTGTCCGTTTGCCGATGCAGTGCCAGCGTTGCCTGGCTTCTGTGACTGAAACGGTGCGGGCAGAGCGGTCATTCCGTTTTGTGGCCGACGAGACCACCGCTGCCGCATTGGACGACGAGTCCGAAGAGGATATTCTGGTTTTCAGCCGGGATTTTGATGCCTTGGCGCTGATCGAGGATGAACTGATTTTGTCTTTGCCTTTGGTCCCCATGCACCCGCTTTGTCCCGAGAGTCCGCCCATGTCCGCTGCTGACCCGGAGTTTGAGGCCGCGGCGCAACGGCCCAACCCCTTCGGTGTTTTGTCAGGCCTCAAAACCAACAAGCCCCAATGAGCGCAAAACGGGATCCTTTCAGTTGGTTGTTTCTTGGGCTATAATTTGCGGCTTCGCCAGGATCAACCCGGCAACACTCTCATTAACCAGAAGCTGCGTCCACGTTTGCGCGGCCTCCATGTTTCCAAGGAGCCATCATGGCTGTTCAGCAAAACAAAAAGTCGCCTTCCAAGCGCGGTATGCACCGTTCACACAATGCCTTGAACGTGCCTGGCATCGCTGTCGAGCCCACAACAGGCGAAACCCACCTGCGCCACCACATCAGCCCCAACGGCTTTTACCGTGGTCGCCAAGTGCTCAAGAACAAGTCGGAAGCCTGATCGGCTTTTACCCTCAAGCCTAGACAGGCCCGGCGCTACTTTCTGAGTAGCCTCGGGCTTTTTGGTTTATGGCTCGCGTTTCTTCCGGTTTTGAGCCCAAGGATGTCATGACCTCGACCACCCCGATCACCGTGTCTGTCGATTGCATGGGCGGCGACCACGGTCCCAGCGTCACGCTGGCGGCCTGTCGCCGGTTCCTTGCTTCGCACCCTGAGGCCCGATTGCTTTTGGTGGGCAAGCCCGAAGCCTTGGCCGGCTTGAGCGATCCCCGTGCCCAGGTGGTGGCGGCTTCCGAGGTGGTGGAGATGGACGACCCTCTGGAGGTCGCCCTGCGCAAGAAAAAAGATTCTTCCATGCGCGTGGCCATCGAGCAAGTTCAAGATGGCCGCGCGCAAGTGGCCGTCTCGGCGGGCAACACGGGTGCCCTGATGGCCATTGCCCGCTATGTGCTCAAAACCATGGATGGTATCGACCGTCCGGCGATCGCAGGCCAGATGCCGAACTTCAAAGGGGGCGGCACCACCATGCTGGATTTGGGGGCCAATGTGGACTGCACGCCCGAGCATTTGCTCCAGTTCGCGGTCATGGGTTCGGCCCTGGTGTCGGTCCTGCAAGACAAGGATCAACCCACTGTGGGCTTGCTGAACATTGGTGAAGAAGCCATTAAAGGCAATGAAATCATCAAAAAAACCGCCGAATTGCTGCGATCTGCAGCCAATTCTGGAGATTTGAACTTCCATGGGAATGTCGAAGGCAACGATATTTTCAAGGGCACTGTGGACATCGTGGTGTGCGATGGTTTCGTGGGCAACGTGGCCCTCAAGGCCAGTGAAGGCCTGGCAACGATGGTCAGTGGTTTCCTGAAAGCCGAGTTTTCTCGCAATTTCTTCACGAAAACGGCTGCTTTATTGGCTTATCCGATCCTGACGGCATTCAAAAGTCGAGTGGACCACCGTCGCTACAACGGTGCGGCCTTGTTGGGATTGCGCGGCCTGGTGTTCAAGAGTCACGGTTCGGCGGATGAACTGGCTTTTGAGAACGCCCTGAACCGGGCTTATGATGCAGCCCGAAACCAATTGCTGGACCGCGTTCGCGACCGCATTGCCCACGCTGCCCCGTTGTTGAGGGGTGAGCAGACAGTGCGAACGGATCCGGCTGTCACAACCCTATGAGAATTTATTCCCGCATCACGGGCACGGGCAGCTACCTGCCGGAAAAACGCCTGACCAACGCTGACCTGGCGGCCGAACTGGCGGACCAAGGCGTGGAGACCTCTGACGACTGGATTGTGGAGCGTACGGGTATCCGTGCCCGTCACTTTGCAGCCGATGCCCAGGGCAGCAGCGATTTGGCGACCGAAGCTGCGCGCCATGCGCTTGCTGCGGCTGGCATTTCGGCCGATGCGCTGGACCTGATCATCGTGGCCACCTCAACCCCCGACATGGTGTTCCCGTCGGTGGCCAGCATGGTGCAACACAAGCTGGGCACGGCAGGCTGCCCGGCGTTTGATGTGCAGGCGGTGTGCAGCGGTTTCATTTATGCGCTGACCGTGGCCGATGCGATGATCCAGTCCGGCTCGGCCAAGCATGCCCTGGTCGTTGGCTCTGAAATTTTCAGTCGCATCCTGGATTTCAAGGACAGGACGACTTGCGTGTTGTTTGGTGATGGCGCGGGTGCGGTCGTGCTGACGGCCTCGGAACAACCTGGCATTCTGGCCACCGATTTGCACGCCGACGGCAAATACAAAGACATCCTGTGCGTGCCCGGCCACGTCAACCGTGGCGGGATTTTGGGTGACCCGGTGCTCAAGATGGACGGGCAGGCCGTGTTCAAACTGGCCGTGGGTGTGCTCGAAGAAACCGCGCGCGCCAGCCTGGCCAAGGCCCACATGAGCGATGCCGACATCGACTGGCTCATCCCGCACCAGGCCAATATCCGCATCATGCAAAGCACCGCCAAAAAGCTCAAGATGAGCGCCGACAAAGTGGTGGTCACAGTGGACCAACATGGCAACACCTCGGCCGCCTCGATCCCGCTGGCGCTGGACACGGCGGTGCGTGACGGACGCATCCAGCGCGGGCAGACGCTCATGCTCGAGGGCGTGGGCGGCGGCTTCACCTGGGGCTCGGTCCTGTTGCGTTATTGAATTGCATTGGATTTGACAGGCACGGATCAGAGGTCTGCGGCACGCTGGCCTTGATTCTTTCCAGAAGATACTGAACTTGTTTATGACGACATTTGCTTTTGTTTTTCCCGGTCAGGGCTCCCAGTCGGTGGGCATGCTGGACGCCTGGGCTGACCACCCAGTGGTGCTCGACACCCTGAAAGAAGCCTCTGACGCCTTGGGCGAGGATGTGGCGAAACTGATCCACGAAGGCCCCAAAGAAGCCTTGGCCCTGACCACCAACACCCAGCCGGTGATGCTGGTGTCGGCGGTGGCGGCTTACCGCGCCTGGCTGGCCGAAGGCGGTGCCAAGCCCTCGGTCGTCGCCGGACACTCGCTGGGCGAATACAGTGCCTTGGTTGCGTCGGGCGTGCTGACGCTGGCGCAGGCCGCACCGCTGGTGCGCCTGCGCGCCGCCGCCATGCAAGAAGCCGTGCCTGTGGGTGTGGGGGCCATGGCCGCCATTTTGGGTCTGCCCTCGGAGCAGGTCATGGCCGGCTGCAAAGAAGCCCAGGCCAGCTTTGCCGCCGGCAGCGCTGAAGTGGTGGAGGCCGCGAATTTCAACGACGCGGCGCAAACCGTGATCGCAGGCAGCAAGGCCGCCGTCGACAAAGCCTGCGAGGTGCTCAAGGGCATGGGCGCCAAACGTGCCTTGCTCTTGCCCGTGTCGGCCCCATTCCATTCGAGCCTGATGAAGCCCGCAGCCGACAAGTTGCGCGAGAAACTCGCCACGGTGACGCTGGCCTTGCCGCAGATCCCGGTGCTCAACAACATCGACGTGGCCATCGAAACCGATGCCGACCGCATCCGCGACGCCTTGTTCCGTCAGGCCTTTGGCCCGGTGCGCTGGGTCGAATGCGTGCAGGCCATCAAAGCCCGGGGCGTCACCACCTTGGTCGAATGCGGCCCCGGCAAGGTGCTGGCAGGCATGACCCGCCGGATTGACCCTGAATTGAACGGCGTGGCGCTGTACGACCCCGCGACCCTGGCCGAAGTGAAAGGACTCCTCGCATGAGCGAAGCACAACAACAAGTGGCCCTGGTCACAGGGGCATCCCGTGGCATTGGCGCATCGATTGCCCTGCATCTGGCCCAGCAAGGTTTTGTGGTCATTGGCACCGCCACCAGCGACGAGGGCGCAGCCAAGATCAGCCAGGCGCTGTCGGCCTTTCCTGGCAGCCGTGGCGCCAACCTGAATGTGAACGACGCCGAGGCGGGGGTGGCCTTGATCGACGCCATCGTCAAGGATCATGGCGGCCTGCAGGTGCTGGTCAACAACGCCGGCATCACCCGCGACACCCTGGCCATGCGCATGAAGGACGACGACTGGGACGCGGTGCTCGACACCAACCTCAAGGCGGTGTTCCGCATGAGCCGGGCCGTGATCCGTCCCATGATGAAGCAGCGCTATGGCCGCATCATCAGCATCACCAGCGTGGTGGGGGCCTCGGGCAACCCGGGTCAGGCCAATTACGCCGCCGCCAAGGCGGGGGTGGCCGGCATGACCCGCGCACTGGCCCGCGAGTTGGGCAGCCGTGGCATCACGGTCAACTGCGTGGCGCCCGGCTTCATCGACACCGACATGACCGCCGGCCTGCCCGAAGAGCAGCAAAAAGCCCTGTTGGGCCAGATTCCGCTGGGCCACTTGGGCAAACCCGAGGACATCGCGCATGCGGTGGCCTACCTGGCCGGCGCCCATGCGGGCTATGTGACCGGACAGGAATTGCATGTCAATGGCGGCATGTTCATGGCCTGATTTCCGGAAACCCCTTCCGGACAGGTAAAATCTTTTTTTTCCACAACCCTCAGAGGGACCCCATGAGCGATATCGAAGCACGTGTCAAAAAAATCATTGCCGAACAACTTGGCGTTGAAGAGTCACAAGTCACCAACGAAAAAGCCTTTGTGGCCGATCTGGGTGCCGACTCCCTGGACACGGTGGAACTGGTGATGGCACTCGAAGACGAGTTCGGCATCGAAATTCCTGACGAAGACGCAGAAAAAATCACCACGGTGCAAGCTGCGATCGACTACGCCCAAAGCAAAAAGGCCTGACAGACGATGACCCGGCGCCGCGTTGTTGTCACGGGTTTGGGATGCATCAGCCCCGTGGGCAACACGGTGGCCGATGCATGGTCCAACCTGATTGCCGGCCAGTCCGGCATTGGTCCGATCACCCGTTTTGATGCTTCAGCCATGTCCTGCCGGATCGCGGGTGAAGTCAAGAACTTTGATCTCGAGTCCTACATCAGCGCCAAAGAAGCGCGCACCATGGACCGCTTCATCCATTACGGCATCGCTGCGGCTGCCCAGGCCATCCAGGATTCGGGCTTGCCCACGGGTGAAGCGCTGTCTGAAGAGCAAGCCTGCCGCATCGGCGTGGTGATCGGCTCCGGCATTGGCGGCTTGCCCCTGATCGAAGAAACCCACATCGAATACACGGCCCGCGGTCCTCGTCGAATTTCCCCGTTTTTCGTTCCAGCATCGATCATCAACATGATCTCCGGACATGTCTCGATGCGCCACGGATACAAAGGACCGAATCTGGCGGTGGTGACCGCCTGCACCACGGGGCTGCACAGCATCGGTGAAGCCGGTCGGCTGATTGAATACGGCGACGCGGATGTGATGGTTGCCGGTGGTGCCGAAGGCACGGTGTCGCCGTTGGGCGTGGGCGGCTTTGCTGCCATGCGCGCCTTGTCCACCCGCAACGACGACCCCACCGCCGCCTCCCGCCCTTGGGACAAAGACCGTGACGGTTTTGTGCTGGGTGAAGGCGCGGGTGTCATGGTCCTTGAAGAGTACGACCACGCCAAGGCCCGCGGCGCCAGAATTTATGCCGAACTGGGGGGCTACGGCATGAGTGCCGATGCCGGCCACATGACCGCGCCGAACATGGATGGCCCACGCCGGGCCATGCTCAATGCCATGCGCAATGCCGGTGTCAACGCCGACCAGATCGATTACCTGAACGCACATGGCACATCCACGCCTTTGGGTGACGTCAACGAAACCCATGCCATCAAGGCAGCCCTGGGCGAGCATGCCTACAACACCGTGGTCAGCTCCACCAAGTCCATGACCGGTCACCTGCTCGGTGGCGCGGGTGGCATCGAGAGCGTGTTCACTGTGTTGGCCTTGCACCACCAGAAAGTGCCGCCGACCATCAACCTGCTCAACCCCGACGCCGAGTGTGATCTGGACTACTGTGCCAACACGGCGCGTGATCTGAAAATCGACGTGGCCCTGAAAAACAACTTCGGTTTCGGCGGCACCAACGGCTCTTTGGTGTTCAAGCGCATCTGACGAGCCAGATTGCACCTTTGCCGCCATGGACAACGCCCCACCTGTGGTCTTCCCGGTGGGGCGTTTTGTTGCAGGGCGTGCCGCATGGCTGGGGGTGGTCATGGCGTCTGCGGGCGGTCTGCTGGCCTGGTCAGAGCTGGCAGAAATATCTGCGGCGCAATGTAAGGCAGCGTGGTCATTCTGGGCTGTCAGCGGGTTGGGCGCTGCCTATTGGGGGAGTCGACAAACCTTGTCGCAGGGGCGTCTTGTCTGGAGCGGGGAAGCCTGGTCCTGGCAGCCCCGGTCTGGGGCGCAGCAGGAACTTCAATTGGCGGTGGGTCTGGACCTCGGGGACGGCTTGCTGCTGTTTTTGCGTCTGCACAAGGGCCCGGGGCGAGGCTTTGGACCTCGGGTCTGTGCCTGGGTGAGCAAGGCCGCCATGCCCTCAATGTGGCATGTTTTTCGATGCGCTGTATATTCCCGCCCCAAGGTGTCCGGCACCATCGGTGACCCCCGGGCCCGGGCTGACCCGTGAGGCTTGAATTGAGCGCATTGGTCCACATGTGGAGGGGGCTGTACTCGGTTTTGAACATACCCAAAGGAGACTTTTGTGCTGAAACAGGAATGGATGAAAACTGCTGCATCGGTCGTGCTGGCCAGCGGCATGGTCACAGGGCTGGCCTGGGGGCCGGCCGGATTGGCGATGGCCCAAACCACCAGCGCCGGGGTGCGAGGTCTCCCGGATTTCACGGACCTGGTGGAACAGGTGGGGCCTTCCGTGGTGAATATCCGGACCCTGGAAAAAGCTCGCGCGAGTTCGCCCGGTGCAGCCACGCCGGACGAGGAAATGCAGGAACTCTTTCGCCGGTTTTTCGGGGTGCCGATGCCCAATGCCCCCAGACAGGCACCTCGGCCGCAACGGCCCCAGGAAGAAGCACAGCCCCGGGGTGTGGGTTCGGGCTTCATCCTGAGTGCGGACGGTTTCATCATGACCAATGCCCATGTGATTGAAGGCGCAGATGAGGTGATGGTGACCCTGACCGACAAGCGTGAATTCAAGGCGCGCATTGTGGGGGCCGACAAACGCACCGATGTGGCCGTGGTCAAAATCCAGGCGACAGGCTTGCCAGCAGTGCGGGTGGGTGATGTGAGCCGTTTGCGCGTCGGGGAATGGGTCATGGCGATCGGCTCCCCCTTTGGTCTGGAGAACACCGTGACGGCGGGCATTGTCAGTGCCAAGCAGCGCGACACCGGTGACTACCTGTCCTTCATTCAGACCGATGTGGCGATCAATCCCGGTAACTCCGGTGGTCCGCTCATTAACATGCGCGGCGAAGTGGTGGGCATCAACAGCCAGATTTATTCCCGATCTGGCGGCTTCATGGGCATCTCGTTCGCGATACCCATGGACGAAGCCATGCGCGTGAGTGACCAACTGCGCGCCACGGGCCGAGTCAGCCGCGGCCGCATCGGTGTCCAGATTGCGCCGGTGACCAAGGACGTGGCCGAGTCAATTGGTTTGGGCCGCGCACAGGGGGTGCTGGTGCGCGGGGTCGAAGAGGGATCCCCTGCAGAGAAGGCTGGGCTGGAGGCTGGGGACATCATCACGCGTTTTGATGGCAAGCCGATCGACAAGCCTGCGGATTTGCCGCGTGCCGTCGGCAACACCAAGCCAGGCAGCAAAGTGGGCATCACTGTGTTCAGACGCGGCAGCCTCAAGGACCTGAGCATCACGGTGGCCGAGGTCGAAGCGGAGAGGGTGGCTGCAGCGCCCCCGGAAAGAAGGGCGCCTGCGGCGGGTGTGCAGCATTGGGGTTTGACCGTCAGTGATCTGACCGAAGCCCAAAAGCAGGCCATGCGCTTGCGCGGTGGTGTGCGCGTGGATGCGGTTGCAGACGCCGGGGCCAGGGCGGGTATCCGGGAAGGGGACGTGATCGTGGCCATTGCCAACTCGGAAGTCACCTCGATCAAGGAGTATGAAACGGTCGTCTCTCGCGTCGACAAAAGTCGGCCGGTCAGTGTGTTGGTCAGGCGCGGCGATGGCGCGCAGTACGTGCTGATCCGCCCGGCTCCATGAACGTTTGGCGCGGTCAAAAGACCTCAGGCGAGTGCAGGGCTTTGGGCCATTTCGCTGCTCAAAACGGGGTTTTTTCAAAATTTGGCGATGGCCAGAAAGATTTTTTGATGTTTGGGGTCACTGACTTTTTCAATCTCTCATAACGAATTTGGCTAAAATCTGGCCACTTGATCCATGATTGATGGCATAAAGCGCAGGGCTGAGTTCACGATGCGAGATTCTTTGAAAGAGTCCACCGTTGATCCACAGATGGCCCACAAGTTGTCCAGAAAGATGTTAGGCGCTCTGTGGATAACTTGTGTATAAATCTTTTGTTGCACAGCAGCAACGACCTGCCAAACGTGATTTTGGGGCTTTGCAGTTGGGCCAATTTGCCTACAATGAAGACCCAACTATCGCAGTTGCCATAGATTGTTGGTTCAGGGCGCGTCATCACCGGACGCGCCCTTTTTTCTTTTCCGGATCCATGATCCACAAATACTTGCAGACGTTGTTTGATGAATCACATCAGAAATTTTTCGATCATTGCGCACATTGACCATGGCAAATCCACATTGGCCGATCGTTTGATTCAACGCTGTGGTGGCCTGGAGGCCCGTGACATGGAGGCGCAGGTGCTGGACTCCATGGACATCGAGAAAGAGCGCGGCATCACCATCAAGGCGCAGACCGCCGCGCTGCATTACAAGGCCAGGGACGGTCAGGTCTACAACCTCAACCTGATCGACACGCCCGGGCATGTGGACTTCTCTTACGAAGTTTCACGGTCATTGTCCGCGTGCGAAGGCGCCTTGCTGGTGGTCGATGCCAGCCAGGGCGTGGAGGCTCAGACCGTGGCCAATTGCTACACCGCGCTCGATCTGGGTGTGGAGGTGTTGCCCGTGCTCAACAAGATGGATTTGCCCAACGCCGATCCGGACAACGCCCGGGCTGAAGTGGAGGATGTGATCGGCATCGATGCCACCGATGCGATCCCTTGCTCGGCCAAAACCGGCATGGGCATCGAAGACATCCTCGAAGCCGTGGTGGCTCGCATTCCTGCGCCCAAGGGCCAGCCCGATGCCCCGCTGCGCGCCATGATCATCGACAGCTGGTTTGACTCCTATGTGGGGGTGGTCATGCTGGTGCGGGTGGTCGATGGCCAACTGCTCAAGGGCGAGCGCATCCGTCTGATGGCCAGCAACGCCGTCTATGAAGCGGGCAGTCTGGGGGTGTTCACCCCCGCCAACGAACCGCGGCAGTCGCTCAAGGCGGGCGAGGTGGGGTACATCATCGCGGGCATCAAAGAGCTGCAGGCGGCCAAGGTGGGTGACACCGTGACGCTGGAGAAAAAGCTGCCCAACAACCTGGGGCCTGCGACCGAAGCACTGCCGGGCTTCAAGGAAATCCAGCCCCAAGTTTTTGCCGGTCTGTACCCGACCGAGGCCAACCAGTACGACGCGCTGCGCGATGCGCTGGAAAAGCTCAAGCTCAACGACGCGTCCTTGCATTACGAGCCCGAAGTGTCGCAGGCGCTGGGGTTTGGATTCCGTTGCGGTTTCCTCGGCCTCTTGCACATGGAAATCGTGCAAGAGCGCTTGGAACGCGAGTTTGACCAGGACCTGATCACCACCGCGCCCAGCGTGGTCTACCAAGTGGTCAAAGGCGACGGCGAAGTCATCATGGTGGAAAACCCCTCCAAGATGCCCGACCAGGGCAAGTTGCAGGAAATCCGGGAGCCCATCGTCACCGTGCACCTGTACATGCCGCAGGACTATGTGGGCCCAGTGATGACGCTGGCCAACCAAAAGCGCGGCGTGCAGATCAACATGGCCTACCACGGCCGCCAGGTCATGCTGACCTACGAGATGCCGCTGGGCGAGATCGTGCTGGACTTCTTTGACAAGCTCAAATCGGTCAGCCGGGGCTACGCCTCGATGGACTACGAGTTCAAGGAATACCGGGCGTCCGACGTGGTCAAGGTGGACATCATGCTCAACGGCGAGAAAGTCGACGCGCTGTCCATCATCGTGCACCGCAGCCAGTCCCAGTACCGGGGCCGTGCGGTCGCGGCCAAGATGCGCGAGATCATTTCGCGCCAGATGTTCGATGTGGCCATTCAAGCCGCCATCGGCGCCAACATCATTGCCCGTGAAACCATCAAGGCCTTGCGCAAGAACGTGCTGGCCAAGTGCTACGGTGGCGACATCACCCGCAAACGCAAGCTGCTGGAGAAGCAAAAAGCGGGTAAAAAGCGCATGAAACAGATTGGCTCGGTCGAGGTGCCCCAAGAGGCGTTCTTGGCGATTTTGCAGGTGGAAGATTGATGCAGTTTCTGACTTCTTTGGTGTTGGCCGCTTTTGTGGGCTATGCCGGCTCCTGGTACCTGGGCTTCATCGAGGGCAATTTTGCGTTGCTGCTGCTCTTGGCCACGGTGGTGACCGGCATTTATTGGTTGGCCGAACGTTGGGTGTTCCTGCCGCAGCGCCTCAAAGCCGTGGCGCAATTGGAAGCTGAGACGGCCCAGCGCCGGGCAGAGCTGGCCAAATTGGGCATCGACAAGGTGGACACCGACACCGGTGAAGCCCGCGAGAAATTGCTGATGCAGCCCTGGTGGCTCGATTGGACGGCCGGTCTGTTCCCGGTCATCGTGGTGGTCTTTGTGTTGCGCTCGTTTTTGTTCGAGCCCTTCAAGATTCCCTCCGGCTCCATGATCCCCACCCTGCACATTGGTGATCTGATTCTGGTGAACAAATTCCACTACGGCATCCGCCTGCCTGTGGCCAACACCAAGCTGACCGAGGGCACGCCGGTGCAGCGCGGGGATGTGATGGTGTTCCGTTACCCACCCAAGCCCAGCGTGGATTACATCAAGCGTGTGGTCGGTGTGCCTGGCGATCAGGTGGCTTACCTCAACAAAAAACTCACCGTCAACGGTCAGCCCGTGCTGACCGAGTCCTTGCCCGATTTTTTTGACGAGTCGACCATGCGCTATTTCAAGCACCACCGGGAGACACTGGGTGCCAAGCCCCACCAGACCATCCAGGACGATGAACGTCCAGCTTTCATTCCGGCTGCCGACCAGTTCCCAGGCCGTGAGCACTGCACCTACACTGTCGAGGGCGTGTCCTGCAAGGTGCCGGCAGGGCATTACTTCATGATGGGCGACAACCGCGACAACTCGCTGGATTCGCGTTTTTGGGGATTCGTGCCCGATGGCAATATTGTGGGCAAGGCCTTTTTCGTGTGGATGAACTTTGGCAACCTCCAGCGCATTGGCGCTTTTGACTGAGGCGAACGTGGTCACTTCTCCAGCCTTGTCCGAGTTGCAAATCCGCCTGGGATACGCTTTTCGCCAGGCAGAACTCTTGCAGCTGGCGGTCACTCACCGCAGCTTCAGTGCCGACCACAATGAACGACTGGAATTCCTGGGTGATTCGGTCCTCAACCTTTCGGTCGCGCACCTGCTGTACGCGCAATTGGCCCGGCTGCCCGAAGGCGATCTTTCGCGGGTGCGGGCCAATCTGGTCAAACAGGACACGCTGCATCAACTGGCCAAAACGCTGGATTTGTCGGGCGTGATGCGGCTGGGCGAGGGCGAGATGCGCTCGGGCGGTCAAAACCGCCCCTCCATTTTGGCCGACGCGCTCGAAGCCATCATTGGCGCGGTGTATCTGGATGGCGGCTACAAGGAGGCACAGGCCCTGGTGGAGCGCCTGTTTGCCCAGGTGGACATCAAGCCCGACATGCAGGCCGTGGGCAAAGATCCCAAGACCGAATTGCAGGAGTGGTTGCAAGGGCGCAAGCTGGCACTGCCCAAATACACGGTGGTGGGCACTTACGGGGCGGCACACCGCCAGCAATTCGAGGTCTCGTGCGAGGTGACCGAATTGCGCCAGACCCAACAAGGCTCAGGCGCATCGCGTCGCGCCGCCGAACAGGCAGCGGCCGCCGCCATGCTGCAGATCCTGAAATCCGAAAGCGCCGCATGAGCACCGATAAGACATCCGCCCCATTCGAATCTGCAAGCGAGCGCACGCCGCAAGAGCCAACCCTGCGCCGCCCAATCCAGATTGCGGGCGTGACCATCCAGCCACGCGATGTGTCAGAGGACGCTGCTTTGCCCCCCGTTGCGGCGGCACCAGCGCCTGTGCCGGTCGAAGGTCAGCGCTGCGGCCTGGTGGCCATTGTGGGCAAGCCCAACGTGGGCAAGTCCACTTTGCTCAACGCCCTGGTGGGCCAGAAAATCAGCATCACCTCGCGCAAGGCGCAAACCACGCGCCACCGCATCACCGGCATCCGCACCCAAGGGGCTGCGCAATTCGTGTTTGTGGACACCCCGGGTTTTCAGACCGTCCACGGCACCGCGCTCAACAAATCGCTCAACAAAACCGTGGTGGGTGCCGTCAGCGATGTCGACCTGGTGCTGTTCGTGGTCGAGGCGGGCAGCTTCACCCCGGCCGACGCCAAGGTGCTGCCGCTGCTCAAGGCCGGCATCCCCGTGCTGCTGGTAGCCAACAAGCTTGACAACGTCCACCGCCGTGGGGACATCGCGCCCTGGCTGCAAAGCATGCAAGAGCGTCATCCTTTTGCCGAGTTCGTGCCCATGTCGGCCAAGCAGCCCAAAGACATCGAGCGCCTGCTGGGCATCTGCGAAAAATACCTGCCCGAGCAAGCCTGGTGGCATGCCGAGGACGAATTGACGGACCGCAGCGAGAAGTTCCTGGCCAGCGAGATGGTGCGGGAAAAACTCTTTCGCCTCACGGGCGACGAGCTGCCCTACACCTCCACCGTGGTGATCGACAAGTTCGAAGAAGAGGCCGGGCGCACGGCCAAGCGCATGCTGCGCATCGCCGCCACCATCGTGGTCGAGCGCGAGGGGCACAAGGCCATGGTCATTGGTGACAAGGGCGAAAAGCTCAAGCGCATCGGTACCGAGTCCCGCCTCGAGTTGGAAAAGCTGCTGGACGCCAAGGTCTTCATCGAGTTGTGGGTCAAGGTCCGTTCGGGCTGGGCCGACGACGAGGCACGGGTGCGCTCATTTGGCTATGAATGACCCTTCCTGATCCATGGCCACCAAACGGATCGCCGACGAACCCGCCTATGTGCTGCACCGCTATGACTGGAGCGAAACCAGTCTGATTCTGGACGTCTTCACCCGTCACCACGGCCGGGTGGCTTTGGCGGCGAAAGGGGCCAAGCGGCCCACCTCCAGCTTCCGCCCGGTGCTGTTGCCGCTGCAGCCTCTGTCCTTGGCCTTTGGGGGCGATGGCGACATCCGCACCCTCAAGTCGGCCGAATGGGTGGGCGGCCACGTCATGCCCACGGGTGAGGCGCTGCTGTCGGGCTACTACCTCAATGAACTGCTCATGCGCTTGACGGCCCGTGACGACCCGCACCCCCAGCTGTTTGAGGTCTATGCCGCCGCCGTGCGCCTGCTGGCCAGTGGCGACCCGGATGCCCTGCAATGGGCCTTGCGTGGCTTTGAGTTGCTGCTGCTGCGCGAAATGGGCCTCTTGCCCGCCCTGAACCAGCAGACCCTGACGCTCAAGCCTTTGTCGCCCATGGACAGTTATGCCCTGGTGCCCGAGGCGGGTCTGCAGTGGGTGGGCAATGACCCGCGCCACGCCTTGCGCGGCGAACAATGGCTGGCGCTGCACGCGGCCCTGACCACGCCCAGTCCCTTGACGGCCTTGCTGCGCGATTGTGCCGACCTGCTGGTGCAACTGCAGCGCCCCTTGCGCCTTTTGCTCAACTACCATTGTGGCGTGGGGGCCTTGCGCACCCGTCAAATGATGCTGGACCTGCAAACCCTATGAACACACCCCACCGCGTGGCCTTGTCGGTCAACGTCAACAAAGTCGCGCTGCTGCGCAACTCGCGCCACCTGGGCATCCCCAGCGTCACGCGCGCGGCCCAGCTGTGCCTGCAGGCCGGCGCGCAGGGCATCACCATCCACCCCCGGCCCGACGAGCGCCACATCCGCGCCAGCGACGTGCCCGAATTGCATGCCCTCATGCAGGCCTGGCCGGAGCGCGAATTCAACATCGAGGGCAACCCCTTCCACAACCTGATGGACCATGTGCGTGCCCTGCGCCCCGACCAGGTGACTTTTGTGCCCGACAGCGAAGGCCAGTTCACCAGCGACCACGGCTGGGCTTTCCCACAGGACGCCGAGCGCCTGCGGCCCCTGATTGCCGAGTGCCGGTCGCTGGGCGTGCGGGTGAGCCTGTTCATGGACCCGATCCCGGCGCAAATGGCAGCGGCCCGTGCCGTGGGCGCCGACCGGGTGGAGCTGTACACCGAGCCCTATGCGGCCGCCTTTGGCACGCCCGCGCAAGCCGCCCAACTGCAGCGGTATGCCGATGCGGCAGCGGCGGCCCTGCAGGCGGGCCTGGGCCTGAACGCAGGCCATGACCTGAACCGCGACAACCTGCCCGCCTTTGTGGCGGCGGTACACGGCCTTCAGGAAGTCTCGATTGGCCACGCCTTCATGGCCGACGCGCTGGAGCTGGGCTACAGCGCCACCGTGCAGGCCTACCTCGCTTGCCTGAAAACATGATCTACGGCATCGGCACCGACATCTGCGACATCCGCCGCATCCGCGCCAGTCTGGACAAGCACGGCGAGCGTTTTGCCGCCAAAGTGCTGTCCGACGCCGAAATGGCCACCTGGAAAGCCCGCAGCGCCCGCTGGCCCGATCGGGGGGTGCGCTACCTGGCCACCCGGTTTTCGGCCAAAGAGGCCTTCAGCAAGGCCATCGGTCTGGGCATGCGCATGCCCATGACCTGGCGCCTGTGCGAAATCGCCAACCTGCGCAGCGGTCAGCCGGTCATCGTGCTGCACGGCGGCCTGAAAGACTGGTTTGAGGCCAAGGGCCTGAGCGCCCACATCACCGTCACCGACGAGTCGGAGTACGCCGCCAGTTTTTGTGTGGTCGAGGTCGCAGCGCCTGCCCCGGCCCCTTGATTTCCCACTGCTCACCCCGAACTGTCCCCCATGACACTGCACGCCCCCCTCGTCATCGACATTGCCGGCACCGCCCTGAGCGCGGTCGACCGCCGGCGTCTCGCGCACCCGCTGGTGGGCGGCATGATCCTTTTTGGCCGCAACTGGCAAAACCGTGCCCAGTTGAGCGCGCTGTGCGCCGACATCAAACAACTGCGCCCCGACCTGTTGATTGCGGTGGACCACGAAGGGGGTCGGGTGCAGCGCTTTCGCACCGATGGTTTCACCCATTTGCCGCCCATGCGCGCACTGGGCGAGTTGTGGGCGCAAGACGACAAGGGCCAGCCTGGCTCGGGCGTGCTCAAGGCCTGCGAAGCGGCCACCTCGGCCGGTTTTGTGCTGGCCAGCGAGCTGCGCGCTTGCGGGGTGGATTTCAGCTTCACCCCGGTGCTGGACCTGGACCATGTGGATGAGGCCCCCACGCAAGGGCACGCCCTTGCTGCCCCCCGAGGGGGCTCGGGAAGCTTGGGGCGGCCCGGCGCTTCCCGAAGCGGCGTCATCGGCGACCGCGCCTTCGCCCGCGACCCGCGTGTGGTGAGCCTGCTGGCACGCAGCCTGATGCAGGGCCTGCTGCAAGCTGGCATGGGCAACTGCGGCAAGCACTTCCCTGGCCACGGCGCTGTGCAGGCCGACTCGCATGTGGCCGTGCCGGTGGACAAGCGCGGCCTGCCAACCATCTTGGCCGACGACGCGCAGCCTTACCGCTGGCTCACCAGCGTGCTCACCGCCGTGATGCCCGCCCACGTCATCTACAGCCGGGTCGACAGCCGCCCGGCCGGTTTTTCGCCGCGCTGGCTGCAGGACATCTTGCGCGGGCAATTGGGCTTTCAGGGCGTGGTCTGCACCGACGACCTGTCGATGGCCGCCGCGCGCCAACTGGACGGGCGTACGCTCAGCTACACCGAAGCCGTGGTCACCGCGCTGCATGCCGGCTGCGACCTGGCCCTGCTGTGCAACCGCTCGGCCGTCAACGGTGGCGCCGAGTTGGACGAAGTGCTCGACCAACTGGCCGAAGCCCAGCTCAAAGGCCACTGGACGCCCAGCGAGATCAGCGAAGAGCGGCGCCTGAACCTCTTGCCACGGTCCCCCGCCCGCCCTTGGGACGAATTGGTGCGCTCTAGCGACTACATGCAGGCCTTGGACCGCCTGCCTTGAACAGGACACCGCCATGAATCCGATTGCGCGCATCCTGATGGGCTTGGTCACGGGCCTCTTGGGGCTCGTCTTTTTGGCGGGCTTGCTGGCGGCACTGGGCCTGTACACCGTGTTTGCCACCTTGCGTTGGCTGCTGACTGGCCGCAAGCCACAGGTGGTGCTGGTTTGGCAGCAATTCAGCGCCATGCGCAAGGGCGCGCGCTGGGGCGGGCAGGGCGGCTTTGAAGCGGGGCGTGCGCCCGGTTTCGAGTCACAGCACCCCAACGACATCGTCGACGTGGAAGTGCGCGAAGTGGTGGAGGATGCGCCGCGCCTGCCGCCGCGGCAATCCAAATGAACCTCAGAAAAAAAACCCGGCACAGGCCGGGTTTGTTTTTGGGCGCCTTGTCTGTTTATTCGTGCACGTGGCGCAGGGCCGGGAACAGGATCACATCGCGGATGCTGGCGCTGTCGGTCAGCAGCATCATCAGGCGGTCGATGCCAATGCCGCAGCCGCCGGCAGGGGGCATGCCGTATTCGAGGGCGCGCACAAAGTCGTGGTCGTAGTACATGGCCTCGTCGTCGCCGTCGTCCTTGGCCGCCACCTGGGCGTGAAAGCGTGCGGCCTGGTCTTCGGCGTCGTTCAATTCTGAAAAGCCGTTGCCGAATTCGCGGCCGGTGATGTAGAGCTCAAAACGCTCGGTCACTTCGGGGCGGCTGTCGTTGGCGCGGGCAAGTGGTGAAATTTCGGTGGGGTGCTCCATGATGAAGGTGGGCTCCCAGAGCTTGTCTTCCACGGTTTCCTCGAAATAGAACACCTGCAGGCTGGCCAGACTGCGGGTGGACAGCTTGTCCTTGGCCTCGCTCATGCCCAGCTTTTTCAGGGCGTTGATCAGCCACTCGGCGTTGTCGACGTGGTCACCGGCCTCGGTGTGTTGCACGATGGCTTCGCGGATGGTCATGCGGGCGAAGGGCTTGCTCAGGTCCACCGGTTTGCCGTTGTAGCTCAAATCCAGCGTGCCGGCAGCGGTCATGGCCGCGTCGCGGATCAGGCTTTCGGTGAAGCCCATCAGGTCCTGGTAGTTCCAGTAGGCCGCGTAGAACTCCATCATGGTGAACTCGGGGTTGTGGCGCACCGAGATGCCTTCGTTGCGGAAGTTGCGGTTGATCTCGAATACCCGCTCAAACCCACCCACCAGCAAGCGCTTGAGGTACAGCTCGGGCGCGATGCGCAGGAACATGTCCTGCTCGAGCGCGTTGTGGTGCGTCACAAAAGGGCGGGCGTTGGCGCCACCGGGGATGGGGTGCAGCATGGGCGTCTCGACTTCCAAAAAGCCGTGTTGGACCATGAATTCGCGGATGCCGCTGACGGCTTTGCTGCGCGCCACAAAGCGCTTGCGGGCCGCTTCGTCGGTCATCAGATCGACATAGCGCTGGCGGTATTTGACCTCCTGGTCGGCCACGCCATGGAACTTGTCGGGCATGGGGCGCAGGCTCTTGGTGAGCATGCGGATCGATGTGGCGTGGATCGACAGCTCGCCGGTGCGGGTCTTGAACAGGTGGCCTTCCACGCCCACGATGTCGCCCAGGTCCCAGTGTTTGAACAGGGCGTACAGGTCCTCGCCCACGTCGTCGCGGGTCACATAGACCTGGATGCGGCCAGTGGCATCTTGCAAGGTGGCAAAGCTGGCCTTGCCCATCACGCGCTTGAGCATCATGCGGCCGGCCACTTTGGCCATGGTTTTGGCCACGCCTTCCCCGTTCAGGGCTTCGGCGGCTTTGTCGCCGTGCGCCTGGTGCAGGTTGGCCGCATGGTGCTCGGGCTTGAAGTCGTTGGGAAAGGCCACACCTCGGCCCTCGGCTTGCGCCTGGCGCATGGCCTTGAGTTTGTCGCGGCGCTCGGCGATCAGCTGGTTTTCGTCCTGTGTGGGTGGGGCTGGCGTGGCGGGGGCAGTCGTGTCAGACATGGCGAGGTGCAATGGGGACCGTGGCGCGTGTGGGCCGCCCGATCCGGGGTTGTGGGGTGCGCGAGCGCACAAAACCGGCTATTTTAAGAGCTTGTGGGCGGATTCTCGTTGGCAGGGGCCACCATGTCCCCCACCAGCTCCAGACGCATGAGCGGCTCTTGCAGGGCAAACAGCCGGTATTTCATCTGCAGGGGCAAGGGCAGCAACTCGCCCCAGCGGTGCGACAGCCAGCTGCAGTCCTGCAAGCGCCAGGCCTCGGGCCATGGGGGCACCGCGCTGGGCTGGCTGCTCAGTTGATCCAGGACTTTGTGCATGTGTGCCGACAGGTGCTGCAGGTCTTCGGGCACTTGCACGGTCGGCTCGGGGGGCAGGGCTTGCACCTGGCCCAGCCACAAGCCGTCGCTGCGCTGCCGGGTGGCATCGATGCGGATTTTTTCAACGCCCCGGCACCACACCATGACCAGCCCGGGCTGGGGCCGCTCGATCCGCTCAATCTGCACCCGGGTGCCCAGGGGCTCAAACCGCTCAGCCGCTGCGCCGGGCTGGTGCACTTCTCGGCCCTCGGTGAGGGTGACCACGCCAAAACCGGTGCCCTGACGTTCGCACTCGCCAATCATCTGCAGGTAGCGCAATTCAAACAGCTGCAGGGGCAGCAAAGCACCCGGGAACAGCACCGTGCCGAGTGGAAAAAGCGGCAATTCGGTCAAGGCTGGTGGGGAGGATGTGTCGCGATCTGGCATCTGGGTATCATCGCACGAGCAGGAGACAAAGCGATGTGGTTCCAGATGATCAGCATGGTGTTGGATGTGATGGCGGGCTTGCTGGCGGGCACCTGTCTGTTGCGTCTGATGATGCAGCGCCAGCGCATTTCATTTCACCAGCCCTTGGGACGGTTTGTGTTTGCCCTGACCGACTGGCTGGTGCTGCCTTTGCGCAAAGTGATTCCGGCCTGGTCCACCTGGGACCTGTCCAGCCTGGCGGGGGCCTGGCTGATCAAGCTGGCGCAGGTGTCGCTGCTGTGGCTGTTGTCGGGGGCCGCAGCGCCCTGGGCTTTGCTGCCCTGGCTCAGTGTGCTGAGCCTGGCGCAACTGGTGGTTTCGGCCCTGAGCGCTTTGGTGTTGGTGTATGCGGTGGTGTCCTGGATCAGTCCAGGTTCGCCCATGTACGATTTGACTGCGCGTTTGGTCGAGCCGGTCTTGCGTCCGTTTCGGCGTGTGGTGCCGCTCGTTGGCGGCATCGATTTGTCGCCGCTGGTGCTGCTGCTGGTCCTGCAAATGCTGGGCGTGGTGCTGATGAACCTGCAGATGCCCGGTTGGCGCTGAAGCGTGCTTCAGCTCACCGCATCGGCGGGCTGGCGCTGCAGCATGGCCAGGGTGCTGGCGATGGTTTTGCGCAGTTCTCGGCGGTCGCAAATGAAGTCCACCGCGCCTTTGGTTTGCAAAAACTCAGCTCGCTGGAAGCCTTCCGGCAATGTCACGCGCACGGTGCTCTCGATCACGCGAGGGCCGGCAAAGCCAATCAGGGCTTTGGGTTCGGCAATGACCACATCGCCCAAAAAGGCAAAACCGGCTGACACGCCGCCCATGGTCGGATCGGTCAGCACGCTGATGTAGGGCAGGCCTTTTTTGGCCAGGCGGGTCAGCGCTGCGTTGGTCTTGGCCATTTGCATGAGGGACAGCAGGCCTTCCTGCATGCGGGCGCCACCGGTGGCGGTGAAGCACACGAAGGGCACTTTTTGCGCCATGGCGGTTTCCACGCCACGCACAAAACGCTCGCCCACCACCGAGCCCATGGAGCCGCCCATGAAGTCGAATTCGAAGCAGGCAGCCACCAAGTTGATGCTGTGCACCGCGCCACCCATGACCACCAGGGCATCGGTTTCGCCCGTGTTGTCCATGGCCTCTTTCAGGCGCTCAGGGTATTTGCGGCTGTCCTTGAATTTGAGGCCGTCCACGGGCAGGACTTCCTGTCCGATTTCATAGCGGCCTTCTCCGTCCAGAAAGGCGTTCAGGCGGGCGCGGGCACCGATGCGCATGTGGTGCGAACAGCCAGGGCAGACGTTCTGGTTTTCATCCAGGTCGGTTTTGTAGAGCACCGTTTCGCAGCTGGGACACTTGACCCACAAGCCTTCGGGCACCGTGCGGCGTTCGGCCGGGTCGGTGTGCTGGATCTTGGGGGGAAGCAGTTTTTCGAGCCAACTCATGGTGTGATCTCCTGGTGCGTTGAATTATCGTTGAAACGCCGGCCGGCCTGTTCAGGTGTCCAGGGCCTGGCGGATGCCACGCAAAAAGTCCGACGCCACGGCATTGATCTGATCGTTTGGGGCCGCGTCGATCAGCTGGATCAGACGCGAGCCGATGACCACCGCATCGGCCACGCGGCCGATGGCTTTGGCGGTGGCCGCATCGCGGATGCCAAAGCCCACGCCGACGGGCACGCTGACATGCTGGCGGATGCGCGGCAGCATGGCTTCGACGGCGTCGGTGTCCAGGGCGCCGGAACCGGTCACACCCTTGAGCGACACGTAATACACATAGCCGCTGGCCACCTGGGCCACTTGCTGCATGCGCTCGTCGGTGCTGGTGGGGGCCAGCAAAAAGATCAGGTCCATGCTGTGGGCGCGCAGCTTGGCGGCAAATTCCACACACTCTTCGGGCGGGTAGTCCACGATCAGCACGCCGTCCACCCCGGCTTCTGAGGCGTCGCGGATGAAACGGTCAGCGCCATGCTTTTGGTCGTAACGCTCGACCGGGTTGGCGTAACCCATCAGCACCACGGGGGTGCGGCGGTTGCTCTGGCGGAATTCGCGCACCATGGCCAGCACCTGCACGGTGCCAATGCCCAGGGCCAAGGCTTTGTCGCCCGCTTTCTGGATCACGGGACCGTCGGCGGAGGGGTCGGAAAACGGCACCCCCAGCTCGATGATGTCGGCCCCGGCTTCGGCCATGGCATGCATCAGGGGGACGGTGGTGTTGGCCAGCGGAAAACCTGCCGTGACATACGGGATCAGGGCTTTGCGGCCCTGGGTCTTCAGGGCTGAGAGGGTGGCGTCGATGCGGCTCATGGGGCTGTCATTTCACAAAGTTCACGGGCTGCTCGCCACCCTTGACCGATTGGCCTTGGCAGCTGGGGCGGCAGTAGAAGTCGGCGTTGGACAGGTCGGCCACAGTGCCGATGTCCTTGTCGCCACGGCCTGACAGGTTGACCAGAATGCTTTGGTCCGGGCGCATGGTTTTGGCCAGCTTCATGGCGTAGGCCACGGCGTGGCTGGATTCGAGGGCAGGGATGATGCCTTCGGTGCGGCACAGGTAGTGGAAGGCGTCGAGCGCTTCCTTGTCGGTGATGCCCACGTACTCGGCCCGGCCGATGTCCTTCAGGAAAGCATGCTCGGGGCCCACGCCGGGGTAGTCCAGGCCCGCGCTCACGCTGTGGGTTTCGGTGATCTGGCCGTTCTCGTCTTGCAGGATGTAGGTGCGGTTGCCGTGCAGCACGCCGGGACTACCCAGTTGCAGCGAGGCCGAGTGCTTGTTCGTGTCCAGGCCTTCACCGGCTGCTTCCACGCCGATCAGGCGGGTTTTTTCGTACGGGATGTAGGGGTAGAAGATGCCCATGGCGTTGCTGCCACCGCCTACGCAAGCGATCACCGCGTCGGGTTGCTGCTCCGCCATTTGGAGTGTCTTGAACATCGCGGGCATTTGCGTGAGGCATTCCTGGCCAATCACGCTCTGAAAGTCGCGCACCATCATGGGGTAGGGGTGGGGGCCCGCCACGGTGCCAATGATGTAGAAGGTGTTGTCCACGTTCGCCACCCAATCGCGCATGGCCTCATTGAGTGCGTCCTTGAGCGTTTTGCTGCCCGACTCGACGGGCACCACGGTCGCGCCCAGAAGCTTCATGCGGTAGACGTTGGGGCTTTGGCGTTTGACGTCTTCGGCGCCCATGTACACCACGCATTCCAGGCCGTAGCGGGCGCAAATCGTGGCGGTGGCCACGCCGTGCTGGCCGGCGCCGGTCTCGGCAATGATGCGCGGCTTGCCCATGCGTCTGGCGAGCATGGCCTGGCCAATGGTGTTGTTGATCTTGTGGGCGCCGGTGTGGTTCAGGTCTTCGCGTTTGAGGAAGATCTGCGCACCGCCCATTTCACGGCTCATGCGGGCCGCGTGGTACACGGGGGAGGGGCGGCCCACAAAGTGCGCCAGCTCGGACTGGAATTCGGCGATGAAGGCCGGGTCGTGCTGGTACTTCGCGTAGGCGTCCTTGAGTTCGTTGATGGCGTGGGTCAAGGTTTCGCTCACGAAACTGCCGCCATACACGCCAAAATGGCCTTTGACATCGGGTTGTTGGTAATCGTACATGGTGCTCAATCGGTTGGGGGCCATCGGTGCTGGCAGCTTGTGGGTGACTGCCTGCCCGTTTGGAGGGGACCCGGGGGTTGAATTCAGAGGAGAGAGGCGTCGTCAGCGGTGCGCACCGCTTCAACAAACTGCCGCATTTTCTCGGCATCTTTCAGGCCCTTGCCCGCTTCGATGCCCGAGCTCACGTCAACGGCCAGAGACAGGCCGTGCGTGCGCAGCGCACGCATGCCATCGCCCACGTTTGCAGGTGTGAGTCCACCAGACAAAACGAGGTGAGCATTGACGTTTGGTGGCAGGAGTGACCAATTGAAAGTTTTTCCGCTACCGCCGTATCCGTCGACATGGGCGTCGAGCAAGAGGGCTTGGGCTGCGTGATGCGTGTGTGCAAATTCTAGCAAGTCGAAGTGGGCAGCCTCGGACAGGGGGATTCGGGCGACTTTCAGGTGCGGACGACCCGTGCGCTGGCTCATGGTGACGCAAAACTCGGGCGATTCGTCCCCGTGAAACTGAAGCCAGGCGCCAGGCACGGCAGCGCATGCCGCTTCGATGCGCTCGGCTGTTTCATTGACGAAAAGGAGCACGGGGAGCACAAAGGCGGGCAACAGACGCGCCAGTTCGGCAGCCCGCTCGATGCTCACGCTGCGAGGGCTGGGCGGGTAAAGATTCAGACCGATGGCATCGACGCCCAAAGCGGCAGCGGCCAGTACATCGGCTTCGCGGGTGAAGCCACACATCTTGATGCGGGTGCGGGTCAGGGTGTTCATGGCAGCCAATCAAAAGCCGAAGTGGTCGTGGGCAAGCCCCATTCTGGCCCATAGACTGGGCCCGCAAAGTACAGGCCGTCGGGCGAAAACGTGGGCGCTGCCGCATCACGGCTTTGGGCGTGCAGCACCTCGCGCAGCCAGTCGGGCGGCTGCTGGCCCTGGCCAACCGTCACCAGGCAGCCCATGATGTTGCGGATCATGTGGTGCAAAAAGGCATTTCCCTCAAACTCGAAGCGCCAATAAGCGCCATGCCGGCTGATGTGGATGTGCCGCAGTGTTTTGACGGGCGACAGGGCCTGGCAGCTGCTGGCCCTGAACGAAGAAAAATCGTGTTCGCCCAACAAATGCTGGCTGGCTTCGCGCATGCTTGCTTCGGTCAGCGGGCGATACACCCAGCCGACGCGGCCAGCCTCCAGGCTGGGACGCACGACCGAGTCGAGCACCACATAGATGTAGCGCCTGGCCGTGGCGCTGGCACGGCAATGGAAGGTGTCGGGCACAACCTGCGCCCACTGCACCGCGATGTCAGGGGGCAGATAGCGGTTGGTGCCCCGCACCCAGGAGTGGGTGTCGCGCTCCAGCGCGGTGTCAAAATGCACCACCTGGTTGAGGCCATGCACGCCGGCATCGGTGCGGCCAGCGCACAAGGTGCTGACGCGGGGCACGTCCGCAAACTGCGCCAGCGCTTTTTCGAGTTTGTCCTGGATTGTCAGGCCCGTGGATTGGCTCTGCCAGCCCTGGTAAGCCGTGCCGGCATAGCTGATGCCCAGTGCCAGTCTCACGGCTGCAACCCGTCATGTGCGACAGCGTGAAGTTCTCGCATCGAAGTGCTCAGACAGACAGGCACTGGGGCAAGCTGCGCATCAAGCGCCCAGCAAGATGCGCAGCATGCGGCGCAGCGGCTCGGCCGCACCCCACAGCAGCTGGTCACCGATGGTGAAGGCGCCCACATACTCGGGACCCATGGCCAGCTTACGCACACGGCCCACCGGGATGGTCATGGTGCCGGTCACGGCCACGGGGGTCAGGTCACGCAAGGTGGCCTCGCGGGTGTTGGGCACCACTTTGACCCATTCGTTGTCGGCGGCGATCATGGCTTCGATGTCGGCCACGGGCACGTCTTTTTTCAGCTTGAAGGTCAGGGCCTGGCTGTGGCAGCGCATCGCCCCCACACGCACGCAAAAACCATCGACCGGGATGGCCGCAGAGCCAAAGCCCTCGCCCATGCCCAAAATCTTGTTGGTTTCGGCCATGCCTTTCCACTCTTCCTTGGACATGCCGTTGCCGAGGTCTTTGTCGATCCAGGGGATCAGCGAGCCGCCCAGTGGCACGCCAAAGTTGGCGGTTTCAGACGCCGTGAGGGCGCGTTGTTTGGCAATGACCATGCGGTCGATTTCCAGAATGGCGCTCTTGGTGTCGTCCAGCAGGGCTTTGACTTCGGCATTCAGGGTGCCGTACTGGGTCAGCAACTCGCGCATGTGCTGGGCACCACCGCCAGAAGCGGCTTGGTAAGTCTGGGTGCTCATCCACTCGACCAGACCGGCCTTGTACAGGGCGCCCACGCCCATCAGCATGCACGAGACGGTGCAGTTGCCGCCCACCCAATTGTTGCCGCCGTGCGCCAGCGCGTTCTTGATCACCGGCATGTTGACCGGGTCCAGAATGATGACCGCGTCATTTTGCATGCGCAGGCTCGAGGCCGCGTCGATCCAGTGGCCCTTCCAGCCAGCGGCGCGCAGCTTGGGGAAGACGTCGGAGGTGTAGTCGCCGCCCTGGGCGGTGATGATGATGTCGCAGCGCTGGAGCTGCTCGATGTTGAAGGCGTCCTGCAGCGTGGTCTCGTTCTTGGCCATCGCCGGGGCTGGGCCACCTGCATTCGATGTGGAGAAAAACAGGGGTTCGATCAGGTCAAAGTCTTTTTCCTGATTCATGCGGTCCATCAGAACCGAGCCGACCATGCCGCGCCAGCCGACCAAACCTACCAACTTGCTCATTTCAACGCCCTTTCAAATTAAAAAAACAGTGCCAGACCAGACTGTTTGCCCGGCTCGTCTGGCCGGGAGGGCGCACGACGAACCAGGCCGGATCAGCCCTTGATGGTCGTGGTTTTGGTGGTGATTGCACGCGCGCCGGCAGCCGCTGCAGCAGCGGTCTGGTTCAGGGAGAACAGGCGGGCGTGGAACATGGGGTGGCATTGTACCGGATTGCCTTGTGCTTTCCTGACAAGGGCGGCGCGCGGTGGGGCGGGGGCCGCTGTCGCGCTGGCGCGTCAAACGTTTGCCCTTGGGGGCTGGCGCTGTCTATACTTTTTGAAAGGAAGAGGGCATGACTGCACAACAATTGATTTTGAGCCTGGTGCTGGCGACCATGGTGTTTTCGGTGGCGCTGGAGCTGCGCATCGAGGATTTTCGGCGGGTGGCGCAGACCCCTCGCGCCGTGGTCTGCGGCCTGATCCCCCAGTTCATCTTGCTGCCCGTGGGCACCTGGCTGGCCACGCTGGCGCTGGACTTGCCGGCCAACATCGAGGCGGCCATGATTTTGGTGGCGGCTTGCCCGGGCGGGAGCCTGAGCAATGTGGTGACCCACATGGGGCGCGGCAACACGGCGCTGTCGGTCAGCATCTCTGCCGTGGCCAGCCTGATCGCGCTGTTGGCCACGCCGTTCAACTTCAGCTGGATGATCGCCGCCAACCCCGAGACCGCCTCCTGGTTGCGCCAGCTCTCGATCGACCCGTCGGGCATTTGGCTGAGCCTGGTGGCGCTCTTGGGCATTCCGCTGACGCTGGGGCTGATCTTCTCGCACCGCCTGCCCGCCCTGACGCAGCGGATCCGAAAGCCACTGGGGCGTTTTGCAGTGGGGGCCTTGATCCTGTTCATCGTGGCCGGCTTGATCAAGGAGCGGCAATTGTTGACGCTGGGCCTCTTGCCCACCCTGGTGCTGGTGGTGCTGCACAACGCCGGTGGCCTGTTTCTGGGTTGGGCCACCGCCCAGGCCATGCGGGTGAGCGAGCGCGACCGCCGGGCCATCATGATCGAAGGCGGCATGCAGAACTCGGGCCTGGCGCTGGGCATCATCGCGGTGCAGTTCGGCAGCGACCTGGGCATGGTCACCCTGGCCAGCCTGTGGGGCATTTGGCACATCGTCAGCGGCATGGGCCTGGCCCTGTATTGGAGAAGAAAAGATGCTTGATTGGTTGATCAAAAACGGCACCGTGGTCGACGGCACGGGCGCACCGGCCCGGGTGGCCGATGTGGCGGTGCAGGGCGGCCGCATCGTGGCGGTGGGCCAGGTGGACGCGCCGGCCCGCCAGACGCTGGACGCCCGGGGCCTGTGGATCACGCCCGGCTTTGTCGACATCCACACCCATTACGACGGGCAAGTCACCTGGGACGAGTGCTTCACCCCCAGCATCTACCACGGCGTCACCACCTTGGTCATGGGCAACTGCGGCGTGGGCTTTGCCCCCAAGCGCCCGGGCCACGAGGACGACCTGATCAAGTTGATGGAGGGGGTGGAGGACATTCCTGGTGCTGCGCTGCACGAAGGCATCCGCTGGAATTGGGAGACCTTTCCGCAGTACATGGACGCCCTGGCCGCCACCCCGCGCAGCCTGGACTACCTGGTGCAGGTGCCGCACGACCCCTTGCGCATGTACGTGATGGGCGAGCGGGCGCAGGCCCACGAAAAAGCCCAGCCTGAAGACATCCAGGCCATGCAGGCCTTGCTGCGGGAGGCCTTGCAGGCGGGGGCTGCCGGCTTCAGCACCGGGCGCAGCGACAACCACCGCACCTCCGAAGGCAAGGACACGCCTGCTGCCAATGCCGCCAGCGACGAGTTGACGGGTTTGGCGCAGGCCTTTGCCGGGCTGGGCCACGGGGTGATCCAGGTGGTCAGTGACTACAACCTGCTGCAAGGCCCGGAACCCTTTGACGCCGAGTTCGATTGTGTGGAGACGCTGGCCCGCGCCAGCGGCAAGCACGTGTCACTCACTTGGCTGCAGCGCGACCCGGGCGGCGAGCAGTACCTGAAGATCCAAGAGCGGGTCGAGGCGGCCGTCCAGGCGGGCTTGCCCCTGTACCTGCAAACCGCTGTGCGCGGCATCGGGGTGCTCAACGGGCTGGACGCGAGTTTTCACCCCTTCATGGGTTTCCCGTCCTACAAAGAGGTGGCGCACCTGCCGCTGGCGCAGCGGGCGCTGGCCCTGCGCGAGCCGGCGCGCAAGGCCCGCATCCTGTCTGAAAAATCCGAGCGCCTGGCGGGAGACGGCAGCGCGATCCCGCCCCTGGTGGACATCCTGCTGGCCAAGATCGACCTCATCAGCGGCCGCATGTTTGCGCTCGAGGACACCCTCAATTACGAACCCTCGGTGATGCAGAGCTTTCTGGTGCGTGCCAAGCAGGCGGGCATCACGCCCCTGGAAGCGATGTACGACCACCTGTGCGCGGGGCAGGGCAATGGCCTGATTTATTTCCCGATCTTCAACTACAACGAGGGCTCTTTGGACGCGGTGCGCCGCATGCTGGCGCACCCCCGGGCGCTCAGCAGCCTGAGCGACGCGGGCGCGCATGTGGGCACCGTGTGCGACGCCAGTTTCCCGACCTTCATGCTCAGCCATTGGGTGCGGGACCGGGGGCGCGATGGCATCGCGCTGGAGACGGCGGTGGACATGCTCACGCGCCGCAATGCCCGCTACCTGGGCCTGCAGGACCGGGGCGTGATCGCCGTGGGCATGCGCGCCGACCTGAACGCCATCGACCCGGCCCGCCTGAGCGTGGGCGTGCCCCGTCTGGTGCGCGATTTGCCGGCCGGTGGCAAACGCTTTGTGCAAAAGGCCGAGGGCTATGTGGCCACCTGGGTGGCTGGCGAGGCGGTGCAGCAGGGCGGAGAGATCACGCCAGCGCGCCCCGGGCGGCTGGTGCGCATGGGCCAGGCCTGAAGCGCTTGCCAGCAAGCAAAAGCCCGGCCACCTTCGCAGGTGCCGGGCTTTGTTTTGGGCGGGTCCCGATCAGCCGAGGGCTTTCACAACCGCATCTCCCATCTCGCGGGTGCTGACCCGGGTGGTGCCTGCGCTGTAGATGTCGCCGGTGCGCAGGCCCTGGGCCAGCACCTTTTGCACGGCCGCTTCGATGCGCTGCGCGGCTTCTTCCTGGTTCAGGCTGAAACGCAGCATCATGGCCGCGCTCAGGATGGTGGCCAGCGGATTGGCCACGCCTTTGCCGGCGATGTCGGGAGCGCTGCCGTGGCTGGGCTCGTACAGACCTTGGTTTTGGGTGTTCAGGCTGGCCGAGGGCAGCATGCCGATCGAGCCCGTCAGCATCGAGGCTTCGTCGCTCAGGATGTCGCCGAACATGTTGCCCGTGACCACCACATCAAAACGCTTGGGTTCTTTGACCAGTTGCATCGCAGCGTTGTCCACATACATGTGGTCCAGCGCGACGTCGGGGTACTGTTGGCCCACTTCGGTGACCACGTCTTTCCAGAGCTGGAAGGTTTCAAGCACATTGGCCTTGTCCACGCTGGTCAGGCGCTTGTTGCGCTTGCGGGCGGCCTGGAAGGCCACGTGGGCGATGCGCTCGATCTCGGGTTTGGAGTAGCGCATGGTGTCAAAGGCCTCTTCCGCGCCGGGGAAGTGGCCGTCGGTGGCGATGCGGCGGCCGCGGGGCTGGCCAAAGTAGATGTCGCCCGTGAGTTCGCGGATGATCAGGATGTCCAGGCCCGCGATCAGCTCGGGCTTGAGGCTGGACGCACCCACCAGCTGCTCGTAGCAGATGGCGGGTCTGAAATTGGCAAACAGGCCCATGTTTTTGCGCAGACCCAAAATCGCCTGCTCGGGGCGCAGAGGCCGGTCGAGCTTGTCGTATTTCCAGTCGCCCACGGCGCCAAACAGCACGGCGTCGGATGCCATCGCCAGCTTGAGGGTGGCCTCGGGCAGGGGGTGGCCATAGGCGTCGTAAGCGGCGCCGCCAACCAGGGCGGTTTCCATCTCGAATTTCAGGCCGAGCGTGTTCAGGACTTTGACGGCTTCGGCGACGATTTCGGTGCCGATGCCATCACCGGGGAGGACTGCAATTTTCATGGGGGTTCCAGTGGTTGGGGGGCTCAGGCGTTGGTGGCGGTGTGCGCCAGCCAAGGCTTGGTGGCCAGGCGTTCGGCCTCATAGGTCTTGATCTTGTCGGCATGGCGCAGGGTCAAACCGATGTCGTCCAGACCGTTGAGCAGGCAGTATTTGCGAAAGGCTTGCACTTCGAACGGGATCTCTTGGCCTTGCGGGCGAATGACCACCTGGCGCTCCAGATCGACTGTGAGCTCGTAGCCTGGAAAGGCGGCGACCTCATCGAACAGTTGGGCCACCACAGCTTCGGGCAGCACGATGGGCAGCAGGCCGTTTTTGAAGCAGTTGTTGAAGAAGATGTCGGCAAAGCTGGGCGCGATCACGCAGCGAAAGCCGTACTGGTCGATGGCCCAGGGCGCGTGTTCGCGCGAGGAGCCACAGCCAAAGTTCTTGCGCGCCAGCAAGATGCGGGCGCCTTTGTAGCGCTGCTGGTTCAGCACAAAGTTGGGGTTGGGCTTGCGCTGGCTCTCGGGCACGCCAGGCTGGCCGGGTTGGTCCAGGTAGCGCCATTCGTCAAACAGGTTGGGGCCAAAGCCGGTTTTGCGGATCGACTTGAGGAATTGCTTGGGGATGATGGCATCGGTGTCCACGTTGGCGCGGTCCATCGGGGCCACCAGGCCTTTGAGTAAAGTGAATTTTTGCATGGCTTTATTTCTTGGCAGCGCCTTCGATGGTGGCGCCGATTTTTCCGATGTCCTGGCCGATACCGCGCACGGTGTTGCAGGCGGCCAAGCTCAATACGCTGGCGATCAGGGTCAGGCGGAGGAGTGTTTTCATGACCAGGCTCCTTGGGATCAGGCGAATTTGCGAACGTCAACGAAGTGACCGTGCACGGCCGCTGCGGCGGCCATGGCGGGGCTGACCAGGTGGGTGCGTCCGCCCGCGCCCTGACGGCCTTCGAAGTTGCGGTTCGAGGTCGATGCGCAGCGCTCGCCGGGCTCGAGCCGGTCGGCGTTCATGGCCAGGCACATCGAGCAGCCGGGTTCGCGCCATTCAAAGCCAGCGGCCTTGAAAATTTGGTCCAGACCTTCGGCTTCGGCTTGTGCCTTGACCAGACCGGAGCCGGGCACGACCATGGCCAGCTTGACGTTCTTGGCCACTTTTTGGCCGAGCTTTTTGACGATGGCAGCGGCTTCGCGCATGTCTTCGATGCGGCTGTTGGTGCACGAGCCGATGAAAACTTTGTCGATGGTGATGTCGGACACGGCCTTGCCGGGCTGCAGGCCCATGTAGGTCAGGGCGCGTTCGATGGCGTCGCGCTTGACGTCGTCTTTTTCCTTGTCCGGGTCGGGCGTCTGCCCGTCGATGCCCAGCACCATCTCGGGCGAGGTGCCCCAGGTCACTTGCGGCACGATGGCGCTGGCGTCGAGCTCCACCACCGCGTCAAAGTGGGCGCCGGGGTCGGACTGCAAGGTCTTCCAGTACGCGACGGCGTGGTCCCACTCCACCCCCGTGGGCGAGAGCAGGCGGCCTTTGACGTACTCGATGGTTTTGTCGTCCACCGCCACCAGGCCAGCGCGGGCGCCGCCTTCGATGGCCATGTTGCACACCGTCATGCGGCCTTCCATGGAGAGGGCGCGGATGGCTGAGCCGGCGAATTCGATGGTGTAGCCGGTGCCGCCTGCGGTGCCGATCTTGCCGATGATGGCCAGCACGATGTCTTTGCCCGTGAGGCCCTTGGCCAGCGTGCCCTCGACCTTGATCAGCATGTTCTTGGCTTTTTTGGCCAGCAGGGTTTGCGTGGCCATGACATGCTCGACTTCGGAGGTTCCGATGCCGTGGGCCAGTGCGCCAAAGGCGCCGTGGGTGGAGGTGTGGCTGTCGCCGCAGACCACGGTCATGCCGGGCAGGGTGGCGCCGTTTTCCGGGCCGATGACGTGCACGATGCCCTGGCGCTTGGACAGGAAAGGGAAGAAGGCGGCAGCGCCGTATTCCTTCATGTTGGCGTCCAGCGTGGTGATCTGTTCCTTGCTGATCGGGTCGGTGATGCCGTCGTAGCCCAGCTCCCAGCCGGTGGTGGGGGTGTTGTGGTCGGCGGTGGCCACGATGGAGCTGACGCGCCAGACTTTGCGGCCGGCTTGGCGCAGGCCCTCAAAGGCCTGGGGGCTGGTGACTTCGTGCACCAGGTGGCGGTCGATGTACAAAACGGAGGTGCCGTCTTCTTCGGTGTGGACGACGTGTTCGTCCCAGATCTTGTCGTAAAGCGTGCGTGCCATGGGGCTTCCTTGAATGCAGCCCGCCATTTTATGCGGTTCGCACGCTTTGCTTGTCACGCAGGATCATGCCCTGTCACGCGGGTGCGGATGCGATCAAGCGAATTCACCCCTGCATGGACTTGCGTAGCTGGGGCCCGGGGCTGCCATGCCTCATCAGTCGCTTCGCGCCAGCAAATCGGCCTGTCAGCCCAGGACCCCAGCCACTCAAGGGGTGGGGTCGGCATGAAAAAGCCCGCACAAGGCGGGCTTTGGGGTTCGGTTGGCAACCGATCAACGCTGCACGTCGCGGCGTGGGGAGCCGGTGAACAGCTGGCGGGGGCGGCCGATTTTGTACTCGGGGTCGCCGATCATTTCGTTGAGTTGGGCGATCCAGCCGACGGTGCGGGCCAGGGCGAAAACACCGGTGAACAGGTTCACCGGGATGCCGATGGCGCGCTGCACGATGCCGGAGTAGAAGTCCACATTGGGGTAGAGCTTGCGGCTGACGAAGTATTCGTCTTCCAGCGCGATCTTTTCCAGCTCTTTGGCCAGCTTGAACAGGGGGTCGTTCTCCAGGCCCAGTTCGGCCAGCACTTCGTTGCAGGTTTCCTGCATGAGCTTGGCACGGGGGTCGTAGTTCTTGTACACGCGGTGACCAAAGCCCATCAGCTTGACGCCGGAGTTCTTGTCTTTCACCTGGTTCATGAATTCGCCGACCTTGGACACGCCCCCCATCTTCTGGATGTCTTCGAGCATGTTCAGGCAGGCTTCGTTGGCGCCGCCGTGGGCAGGGCCCCACAGGCAAGCCACACCGGCTGCGATGGCCGCGAACGGGTTGGTGCCGGACGAGCCGCACAAGCGCACGGTGGAAGTCGATGCATTTTGCTCGTGGTCGGCATGCAGGATGAAGATGCGGTCCATGGCGCGCTCGAGCACGGGGTTGACCACGTAGTCTTCGCACGGAACGCCAAACATCATTCGCAAAAAGTTACCGGAATAGCTCAGTTTGTTTTGCGGGTACATGAAGGGCTGTCCCACGCCGTATTTGTAGGCCATGGCCACCAGGGTCGGCATCTTGGCGATCAGGCGGATCGCTGCAATGTGGCGGTGCTCGGGGTTGTTGATGTCGGTGCTGTCATGGTAGAAGGCCGACAGGGCGCCGATCAGGCCGGTCAACACCGCCATCGGGTGGGCATCGCGTCGGAAGCCACGCAGGAAAAACTGCATCTGCTCGTTGACCATGGTGTGCTGATTCACCAGTTTGTGGAAGTCCTTGCTTTGCTGGCCCACAGGCAGCTCACCGTTGAGCAACAGGTAGCAGGTGTCGAGGTAATCGGCCTTGTTGGCCAGCTGCTCGATAGGGTAGCCGCGATAAAGCAATTCGCCCTTGTCGCCATCGATGTAGGTGATCGCCGACTGGCACGAGGCCGTGGACAGGAAACCCGGGTCGTAGGTGAACATGCCGCTTTGTGCATACAGCTTGCGGATGTCGATGACATCCGGTCCGATGTTGCCGGAGTACACCGGCATGTCGATGCTGGGGCTGCCATTGGAGAACGACAGGGTGGCTTTGTTGTCAGCGAGTTTCATGGTGGGTTTCCTCAAAATTTCCAGGGATGAACCGTTTCGGGCTCAGGCTCTCAGCATGTCCAGGACTTCACACACCTCTTCGGTGTGGATCTCTGCCTGCAGCTCCTTGCGGCGCAACAGCAAGTCCATGAGATCGTTATCTGACAGGTCCATGAGCACATACATGCCGCGGGCCTGACCAACAGTCAAGCCAGCAGCGTGCCGGTTGAAGAAGCGCTCAATGAACAAGTCGTTCTCGAGCAGCCCGCGTCGGCTGCGCCAGCGCAGCTTACTCAGCGACCGCTCGCTCAATGGGGCGAGGCGGTCAGCGCCGAGCAGGGACGCGTCTTCCAGGATGGGGGTGACGGTCATCAGACGGCGCGGCGAACCATCATCTCTTTGATCTTGCCGATGGCCTTGGTCGGGTTCAGGCCCTTGGGGCAGACATCGACACAGTTCATGATGGTGTGGCAGCGGAACAAACGGTAGGGGTCTTCCAGATTGTCCAGACGCTCCGAGGTGGCCTCGTCACGGCTGTCGGCGATGAAGCGGTAGGCCTGCAGCAGACCGGCAGGGCCCACGAATTTGTCGGGGTTCCACCAGAAGCTGGGGCAGCTGGTGGAGCAGCTGGCGCACAAAATGCACTCGTACAGGCCGTTGAGCTCATCACGCTCTTCCGGGCTTTGCAGGCGCTCGGTTTCGGGTGGGATGGTGCTGTTGATCAGGTAAGGCTTGATCGAATGGTACTGTTTGAAGAACTGGGTCATGTCCACGATGATGTCGCGGATCACAGGCAGGCCGGGCAGGGGTTTCAAGACAATGGTGCCGGGCAGGGTGTTCATGTTGGTCAGGCAAGCCAGACCGTTTTTGCCGTTGATGTTCATCGCGTCCGACCCGCACACGCCTTCGCGGCAAGAGCGGCGAAAGGAGATGGACGGGTCCACGGCCTTGAGCTTCATCAGGGCATCCAGCAGCATGCGCTCGTTGCCGTCCAGCTCGACCTGGATGGTTTGCATGTAAGGCTTGGCGTCCTTGTCGGGGTCGTAGCGGTAGATCTGGAATGTGCGTAGGGTCATGAAAGAACTCCTGTTGGATTCGGGTGGCGGGCCGCAGGCCTTTGGCGAGCGGTCCAGACAAAATCAGAACGTGCGAACCTTGGGTGGCACGGAGTCCACGGTCAGGGGCTTGAGCTTGACCGGTTTGTAGGTCAGGCTGTTGGACCCACTGTGCCAGAGGGTGTGTTTCATCCAGTTGGCATCGTCACGGCCCAAGGGGGCGACGGCGTCATCCACTGGGCGCTCGTAGTCGCTGACGGTGTGGGCGCCGCGGCACTCACGGCGGGCGGCGGCAGACACCATGGTGGCCTGTGCGCTCTCGATCAGGTTGTCCACTTCCAGGGCTTCGATGCGGGCGGTGTTGAACACTTTGGAGGTGTCCTTCAGGCCGATGGCATTGACGCGCTCGCGGATGGCCGCGATCTTTTGCACGCCTTCGTCCATGCTGGCCTGGGTGCGGAACACGCCAGCGTGTTGCTGCATGGTGGCACGCATGTCATTGGCCACGTCCTGGGCATATTCGCCGCTGCGGCCTTCGAGCCTGTTCAGGCGGCTGAGCGTGAAGTCTGCGGCATTGGCCGGCAAGGGTTTGTGGGATTTGGTCTTGCTGGCAAAGTCGACGATGTGGTTGCCTGCAGCGCGACCGAACACCAGCAGGTCCAGCAAGGAGTTGGTGCCCAGGCGGTTGGCGCCGTGCACCGACACGCAAGAGCATTCGCCCACCGCATACAAACCGTTGACCACGGCATTGTGGTCATTGGCGGTTTGCGTGACGACCTGGCCGTTGATGTTGGTCGGAATGCCGCCCATCTGGTAATGGATCGTGGGAACCACCGGGATGGGTTCCCGGGTGATGTCCACGTTGGCAAAGTTGACGCCGATTTCGTACACCGAAGGCAGGCGTTTGTGGATGGTTTCGGATCCCAGGTGGTCCAGCTTGAGCAAGACGTAGTCCTTGTTGGGCCCGCAGCCGCGGCCTTCCTTGATTTCCTGGTCCATGCAGCGCGACACGAAGTCGCGCGGCGCCAGGTCTTTCAGGGTGGGGGCGTAGCGCTCCATGAAGCGCTCGCCATTGCTGTTGAGCAAGATCGCGCCTTCGCCACGGCAGCCTTCGGTCAAGAGCACGCCCGCGCCGGCCACGCCGGTGGGGTGGAATTGCCAGAACTCCATGTCTTCAAGAGGGATGCCCGCGCGCGCGGCCATGCCCAAGCCGTCACCGGTGTTGATGAAGGCGTTGGTGGAGGCGGCATAAATGCGGCCTGCGCCGCCGGTGGCCATCAACACGGTTTTGGCATGCAGGATGTGCAGATCGCCGGTCTCCATCTCGAGGGCGGTGACGCCGACCACATCGCCTTCGGCGTCCCGGATCAGGTCCAGGGCCATCCATTCCACAAAGAAGCTGGTCTTGGCCGCCACGTTTTGCTGGTACAGGGTGTGCAGCATGGCGTGACCGGTACGGTCTGCGGCAGCGCAGGCACGCTGGACGGGCTTTTCACCGTAATTGGCGGTGTGGCCACCAAAGGGGCGCTGGTAGATGGTGCCGTCCGGGTTGCGGTCAAAAGGCATGCCCATGTGTTCCAAGTCGTACACGACCTTGGGTGCTTCACGGCACATGAATTCGATGGCGTCCTGGTCGCCGAGCCAGTCGGAGCCCTTGATGGTGTCGTAGAAATGGTAGTGCCAGTTGTCGTCGGACATGTTGCCCAGGCTGGCTCCGATGCCGCCTTGGGCCGCAACGGTGTGAGACCGTGTGGGGAACACTTTGGACAGCACAGCCACATTGAGGCCTGCACGGGCCAACTGCAGCGAGGCACGCATGCCAGAACCACCGGCGCCGACGATCACGACGTCAAATTTGCGGGTGGTGACTTTGTCTTGGGTATAGCTCATGGTTTATTTCGTTGGGTGTGGGTTCAGCGCAATGACGGGCGAGGGCTGATGCATCACAGGCGCCACAGCGCCTGAACGGCCCAGCCGGCACAGCCGACCAGCCAGACGAGGGTGAAGACGTGCAAGACCATGCGCACGGCCAGCGGCTTGACGTAGTCCATCCAGATGTCCCGCATGCCGACCCACACGTGGTAGAGCAGGGCAATGATCACGGAAAAGGTCAGGACTTTCATCCACTGAGCAGCAAAGATGCCAGCCCATTCTTCGTAGCCGATGGGGCCGGATGTGAAGATCACCTGGGCCAGCAATACCACGGTGAACAGCGCCATCAGGACGGCGGTGACACGTTGGGCAAGCCAGTCGCGAAAGCCATAGCCCGCACCGGTCACGATGCGCTTGGAGCCGTAATTCACGGACGACATAAATGAGTTTCCTTGTTGTTTTGAGTGGGTCGGTGGAGTCAGTACAGGCCAAACAGCTTGGCAGCCAAAACAGCGGTCAAGCCCAAGCTCAGCACCAAAGTGGCTACAGCGGAGGACTTGCCGAATTCCTTGCCGACGGCATGGAACGCGTCCATATAAATGTGTCGCATGCCGGCAATGAAGTGGTGCAGGTAGGCCCAGATCAACGCCAGTGCCAACAGTTTGAAGAACCATCCGGGGACAAAGCCGATGCCGATGCCGAAGGCGGCAGAGAGTTGGGCAAACGAAATTTCGGAGGTGATGGAGTTGTCAAACAGCCAGATGAACAAAGGCATGAGCAGGAACATCAAGAAGCCGCTGATGCGGTGCAGGATGGAGACAATGCCGGCCGCCGGTAGGCGGTAAGTGGGCAGGTCTTTCAGGGCATTGATGTTGCGGAATTCAGGCCGCTTGCGGGCAAGTTCGGTCATGGTGTTCTTTCTGGGTGTGACGCGTTTGTGTGGTGGATGACAAACCGTTTTATTCTATTGCAACGCAACAAACTGACAGGATCATTTCAGCGACAGTGGGTGGATTTTTTGGGCGGTCATGGTCGTCTCAGTTCAGGGCATTGTGGTAATGGTGCGTATCGGTGCGGTAGAAGCCGCGTCGCAATTCCATCGGCGTGTTTTTGTAGGTGTAGGCGATGCGCTCGACACTCAGGAGTGGTGTGTGGGCAGGCAGTTGCAGCAATTCCCTTTGGGTTTTGTCAGGTAAAACAGCCCTGATTTTTTCATCGGCCCGCACCATGCGCACACCAAACTCGGTTTCAAAGAGTGCATACATGGGTCCGTGGTAGCCCGACAGCCTTTCGGCGGTCAAGCCGCGAAAGGGTGCACCGGGTAACCACAAGTCCTCGAGGATGGTGGGAATGTTTGCAAACGAAAGAACTCTTCTGACTTGTAGCACCGTGTCGCCCGAGCGCAAAGCCAAGGCCCTGGCAATCTCCGCATTGGCGCGCAGGCGTCTGCAGTCGACGATGTGGCGCTGAGCAGGGCCCTCGGTGTTCTGATCGCCATGATCGGGTACCAATTTTAAAAAACGGTATTGCACATGGTGTTCGGCATGGGTGGCGACAAAAGTGCCCTTGCCCTGCTTGCGTATCAACAGGTGGTCACTGGCCAATTCGTCGATGGCTTTGCGCACCGTTCCCTGGCTCACCCGATACCGTACGGCCAACTCCATTTCACTGGGGATCGCTTCTCCGGGTTTCCATTCGCTGGCTTGAAGGCTTTGCAGGATGAGGCCCTTGATTTGTTGATAGAGCGGGCTGAACGCAGGGGTGGCGAGCGACGAATCGGTCGGTCCGGCTGGTGCATCGATCGGGTTCAAAGGGTGGTTCATGAAAAAAAGCAAGACAGGCAAATTTGGAGCATGGCCCATCGCACATCATATCTTATATAAGACATAAGACAAATTGACGAATGAGGGTTTTCGCAGGTACACTCTGCGGCTGTTTGCCTGCACGCCGGGCTGATCAATGGCTCAGGCGTTCATCCGATCTAACGGATGTCCCTGCTGACACGGGTGTCGGCAGGGGACTGCAAGCCTTGTTTTCACCACTTCGGAGTTTTCCACCATGAGCAAAAAGCCCGTCCGCGTTGCCGTCACCGGCGCAGCAGGTCAAATCGGTTACGCATTGTTGTTCCGCATCGCCTCGGGCGAAATGCTGGGCAAAGACCAACCTGTCATCCTGCAACTGCTGGAAGTGCCCGTTGAAGGTCCGCAAAAGGCGCTCAAGGGCGTGATGATGGAGTTGCAAGACTGCGCATTCCCCCTGTTGGTGGGCATGGAAGCCCACTCCGACCCCATGACCGCCTTCAAGGACACCGATTACGCCCTGCTGGTGGGCTCGCGTCCGCGTGGCCCCGGCATGGAGCGTGCCGAGTTGCTGGCCATCAACGGTGCCATCTTCACGGCCCAGGGCAAGGCTTTGAACGCCGTGGCTTCGCGTGACGTGAAGGTGCTGGTGGTGGGCAACCCCGCCAACACCAATGCCTACATCGCCATGAAGGCCGCGCCGGACCTCAAGCCTGGCAATTTCACCGCCATGCTGCGACTGGACCACAACCGCGCGCTTTCGCAAATCGCAGCCAAGACCGGCAAGGCCGTGGCCGACATTGAAAAGCTGTGCGTCTGGGGTAACCACTCGCCCACCATGTACGCCGACTACCGTTTCGCCACCATCCAGGGAGAATCGGTCAAGGCCATGATCAACGACCAGGAATGGAATGCCAATGTCTTCCTGCCCACGGTGGGCAAGCGTGGCGCGGCCATCATCGAAGCACGTGGCCTGTCTTCGGCCGCATCGGCAGCCAATGCCGCGATCGATCACATGCGTGACTGGGCCCTGGGCACCAACGGCAAATGGGTCACCATGGGCATCCCATCGCAAGGCTGGTACGGCATCCCCAAAGATGTCATGTTCGGCTTCCCGGTCACCTGCGAAAACGGCCAGTACAAAGTGGTGGAAGGTCTGGAGATCGACGCCTTCAGCCAAGGCTGCATCGACAAGACGCTGAAAGAATTGACCGACGAGCAAGCGGGCGTGGCCCACTTGATCTGATTGCCGTTCTGAGACTCTCAGTGAGCCATCCTCGCGACGTCCTGTTGGGAGCGCAAGCCGGAAGCGTTCAGCTGCCGGTTTGTGATCATTACAGCGGAGTGGAGGTGAGGATGCGCAAAAGCTTGCAGCTGCAAGCCGACATGACGCAAGAATTCGGCACTTGCGTTTTTGATGTCACTTTGGATTGTGAAGATGGCGCGCCCGTGGGTGGCGAGGCCGAGCACGCCGCGCTGGTCACTGAGTTGGCTCTGGGGGCAGCACCCCAAGCCCGTGTAGGTGTGCGGGTGCACCCTGTCGATCACCCCAGTTTTCAGGCCGATATGGCGGCCATTGCAGGCCAAGCCGCCCACCGCTTGACGCACATCATGGTGCCCAAAGTCGAGTCGGTGGCCGATGTCCAGCGGGCGGAGCAGGCTTTGCTTCAGGCCAGTGCGTCCGATCTGCCATTTCACGTGCTGATCGAGTCGCCCGCCGCCGTTCAACGCGCTTTTGAGATTGCAGCCCACCCCCGCGTGCAGTCGATCAGCTTTGGCCTGATGGACTTTGTATCCGCCCATGGCGGCGCGATTCCGGCTGAAGGCATGGGCATCGAAGGACAGTTCACGCATCCGCTGGTGCTGCGAGCCAAGCTGGAGATCGCCAGTGCCTGCCATGCCCATGGCAAAGTGCCCTCACACTGTGTTGTCACAGAATTTAAGAACGCAGATGCCATCCGCACGGCTGCGCGCAAGGCGGTGCGTGAACTGGGATACACCCGGATGTGGAGCATCCACCCGGATCAAATCCGGCCCATTTTGGAGGCCATGGCCCCCAGTGAGGCTCAAATCGACCAGGCCTGCGAGATCATCCTGGCGGCTCAGGCGGCAGATTGGGCGCCGATCAGCCACGCAGGCCAGCTGCATGACCGTGCCAGCTACCGTTTTTTTTGGCGACTGATCGAGCGAGCGCACCAGACAGGGCGCACTTTGCCGACGCCAATGCGCGGGTTTTTTCACACCGTTGTGTTGAACCGGGGGCAGACATGATCTTGTGCCGATCGCTGCGGACGTTGGTTGCTTGCCTCACGCTGCTGTCGGCGCTGCTGCCTTCGTCGTGGGCCCAAAGTCCATCGAGTGGGAAACCCCAGACCCAACGCACGACCGCCAAGGCCCCGTTGCGTGCCCCTGCGGCTGACCTCACCGCAAGGCTGCAGTCCCAAGCCGTCGAGGAGGCTGTCGCTGCGACCCGTGTGCAGCCTGCGGTCATGCCCGGCCCCACCCCGGCTCCGGCGGTGGCCGCGCCAGGGGTTTCATCCCTGGCCATTCAAGCCCAGCCCGATGTTTTGCCTGTTGACCCGCTGACGGCCGGTGTCGCCCAGGTGCCCCCAGCGGCCCACCCCCACCAGCATGAGCTTCTGATTGCCCAACAAATTCATGTGGGTCGCCTGCCCTGCGAGCTCGGTGCCACGGTACGGATCGAGGCCGATGCTGCTCAGCCCGGTTACTTCAATGTGCATGCCAAGGGAATCAAGTACCGCATGTTTCCTGTTCAGACCAGCACAGGCGCGCTCCGACTTGAGGACAAAAAAGCCGGTGCGGTCTGGTTGCAATTGGCCAACAAATCCATGCTGATGGACCAGAAAAGAGGCCGGCGACTGGCCGATGAATGTGCACACCCTGATCAATTGGCTTTTGCCGAATCCATGAAAACCAATCCCCCGCCCAGCCTGATCGACACCAGAGGCATGGGGCGATAACCCTTGAAACCCTGACTTAACGGAGAAAAACCATGTTGAAAGCGTACCGCGAACATGCAGCCGAACGCGCTGCCCTGGGCATCCCACCCCTGCCGCTCGATGCCAAGCAAGTGGCCGAGTTGATCGAGCTGATCAAAAACCCCACAGCCGGTGATGAGGCTTTCCTCATGGAACTGTTGACGCACCGTGTGCCCCCCGGCGTGGACGATGCCGCCAAGGTCAAGGCCTCTTTCCTGGCCGCAGTGGCGCATGGCGAAATCAGCGTGGCCTTGATCTCCAAAGCCAAGGCGACGGAGTTGCTGGGCACCATGGTAGGTGGCTACAACGTCCACCCCCTCATCGAATTGCTCGACAACGCTGAAGTTGCCGCTGTGGCTGCCGAAGGCCTGAAGAAGACCCTCTTGATGTTCGACTTCTTCAACGATGTCGCTGAAAAAGCCAAGTCTGGCAACGCCAAGGCCAAGGAAGTCATGCAAAGCTGGGCCGATGCCGAATGGTTCACCAGCCGCCCCGAAGTCGAGAAAAAAATCACCATCACCGTCTTCAAGGTGCCCGGCGAAACCAACACCGACGACCTGTCGCCAGCGCCTGACGCTTGGAGCCGTCCCGACATTCCCTTGCACTACCTGGCCATGCTGAAGAACACCCGTGAAGGTGCGCCTTTTAAGCCCGAGGAAGACGGCAAGCGCGGCCCGATGGCCATGATCGAAGAGCTCAAGAAAAAAGGGCATCTGGTCTCTTACGTTGGCGACGTGGTGGGCACCGGCTCCAGCCGCAAGTCGGCCACCAACAGCATCATCTGGGGCTTTGGTGAAGACATCCCGTTTGTGCCCAACAAGCGCTTCGGTGGCGTGACCCTGGGGGGCAAGATCGCCCCCATCTTCTTCAACACCCAGGAAGACTCCGGTGCCTTGCCGATCGAAGTGGACGTCTCTGGCCTGAACATGGGTGACGTGGTGGACGTCTTGCCCTATGACGGCAAGATCGTGCGCAACGGCGAAACCGTGACCACCTTCCAACTCAAGAGCGACGTGCTTTTTGACGAAGTGCGCGCCGGCGGCCGCATCAACCTGATCATTGGCCGCAGCCTCACGGCCAAGGCCCGCGAGTTCCTCGGCCTGCCTGCTTCGACCGTGTTCCGCCTGCCCACAGCGCCAGCCTCTACACAAGCCGGTTTCACCCTGGCCCAGAAGATGGTCGGTCGCGCGGTGGGTTTGCCAGAAGGCCAGGGCGTGCGCCCCGGCACCTACTGCGAACCCAAGATGACCACCGTGGGTTCACAAGACACCACGGGCCCGATGACCCGCGACGAACTGAAAGACCTGGCCTGCCTCGGCTTCAGTGCCGACATGGTCATGCAGTCCTTCTGCCACACCGCCGCTTACCCCAAGGCCGTGGACGTCAAAACCCACCGCGAACTGCCTGCCTTCATGAGCAACCGCGGCGGTGTGTCGCTGCGTCCAGGTGACGGCGTGATCCACAGCTGGCTCAACCGACTGCTCTTGCCCGACACCGTCGGCACGGGCGGTGATTCGCACACCCGTTTCCCCATCGGCATCAGCTTCCCTGCTGGTTCCGGTTTGGTCGCCTTCGGCGCTGCCACCGGTGTGATGCCTTTGGACATGCCCGAATCGATCCTGGTGCGCTTCAAGGGTGAGATGCAGCCCGGCGTGACCCTGCGCGATTTGGTGCACGCGATTCCCTTGTACGCCATCAAGCAAGGACTGCTGACGGTGGCCAAAGCCGGCAAGATCAACGAATTTTCGGGTCGCATCCTGGAAATCGAAGGCCTGCCCAACCTGAAGGTCGAGCAAGCGTTTGAGTTGTCCGACGCTTCCGCCGAGCGTTCGGCCGCCGGTTGCACCATCAAGCTCAACAAGGAGCCGGTCGAGGAGTACCTGAAGTCCAACGTGGTGCTCATGAAAAACATGATCGCCGATGGTTACGCCGACGCCCGCTCTTTGGCCCGACGCATCGAGAAAGTTGAAGCCTGGCTGGCCAAGCCCGAGCTGCTCGAAGCCGACAAGGACGCCGAATACGCGCACGTCATCGACATCGATTTGGCCGACATCAAAGAGCCCATCCTCTGCTGCCCCAATGACCCGGACGACGCCAAGTTCTTGTCCGACGTGGCCGGCACCAAGATCGACGAAGCCTTCATCGGTTCATGCATGACCAACATCGGTCACTTCCGCGCGGCCGCCAAGCTGCTCGGCGGCAGCCGCGACATCCCCGTCAAGCTGTGGGTGGCACCACCCACCAAGATGGACGAAAGCGAGCTGATCAAGGAAGGCCACTACGCCAATTTTGGTGCCGCCGGAGCCCGTACCGAGATGCCGGGGTGCTCGCTGTGCATGGGCAACCAGGCCCAGGTGCGCGAAGGCGCCACGGTGGTGTCCACCAGCACGCGCAATTTCCCCAACCGCTTGGGCAAGAACACCAATGTGTTCCTGGCCTCGGCCGAGTTGGCTGCGATTGCCTCCAAGCTGGGACGCATCCCGACAGTGGCCGAGTACCACGAAGCCATGGGCATCGTGAACAAGGACGGCGCGGCGATATACAAGTACCTGAACTTCAACCAGATCGACGAGTACGTGGAGAACGCCAAGGGTGTGACCGCCTGAGTGTGGACAGCTTTGTGAATCAGCAAACGGCCCTTCGGGGCCGTTTGTGCTGACGATCCCGGTCGGGTGATGACCGGCTGTGACCTTTTGGCGCCTGTAGTCGCCATCCGTTTGTGAACCCCTGTTCCGGTTCACACACCGCGCAGCGACGTTCCATGAGGCTTGGTCAATCCGTGTTCGCTGATCCTTAGTTGACCCGGATGTCCGTGACGTTCAACATGCTGGCTGTGGAGACCCTCTGATGGCACTTTACTTTTCATGTGTGCGCGCATGTGCTTTCCTTGCAGCGATGGCTCTGATGGGTTCGGCTCAGGGCCAAACCGATTGTCGGGCGGCCCCCTCGGGTGTGGCTCAGTTGGTTGAAATTCGACCAGGATTTCATCGGGTCCAAGGGCCATTGGCCGAATTTGACCCTTGCCACCGGTCCGTGCAATTGTCCAGACCAGGTTTTTTTTCGGACAAGTTGGGGGACAAGCCGCCCCTCATGATCATTGCGCACGGCGGCAATGGGCCCGGGTCAGCCGAGCTGGAAATGGTGCGCCGCATGAACGCACGAGGGGTGGCCACTTTGCTGTTTGATGCCTACGAGATGAACGGTTTCCAGTACCGTGGCACCTCCTTGTTTCTGACCGCGACCAGCAACGAATCGCGCCAGCGCATGATTTTCAAAGCCACCCTTGGGGCCTACCACTGGATCCGTCAAAACGCCAGCATTGACACCACACGCCTGTTCATTCATGGGCTCTCCAATGGGGGCAGTGTGGCCCTGAACATGGCCGCCGTGGTCGATCCCGCGCATGTGAGGGCCGTGTTTTCTGAGGGTGCCCCTTCGGCAGGCATTGGCATGCCCGATCGGATTCGCGTACCCCTGAAGATGGTGTTCGGCAAACTCGACAATTATGGTGGCAGGACCGAAGACGATTGGATGCACCTGCGCACCGACCCTTGTGTGGTCAATCAGCCCGCAGAAGGCGCAGCAGAGGGCACAGCACTGCGCTGCAGCCTCAGGGCCAATCCCGGGGCGCAGGGGCTCTCGCCCTACCAATGGGGAGAGCAGCTCAAGGCCGAGGGCCAGCCGGTGGATTTCTGGTTCTACGATGACGCAGCGCACGGTTTGCTGGCCGGTCCGATGGACCGCGGTATGCGCACTTATGGGTCCGGCCCCACGGCATCGAAACGCTATGGCTGGATTGGCGCGAGTGCCAACGCGGCCAACCGCTTTGTGGAAGACCTGATGAAATCCATCAAGGCGACTTATCCCTAGTGCCGCTTGGTGACGAGAAGGCTGGGGCCTGGGCTGGATGGCGCGGAATTTGGGCAGGGGAGGCTGGAGGCAAAGATTGATCTTTGACCCATTGGCGCATGTCCCAGTCGTGAGCGTGGTCTATGTGCTGGGCTCTGAGCATGGCCAGCGCAAAGCGTAAGGTAGAGCCACTTTTTGGAGATCCTATGCTGAATCGTCGTCATTTTTTGGGTGCAGGCATGGCTGGCGCCAGTGCCCTGACCTTCTCATCCGTCTGGTCGCAAAACACCCCCCAATTCGGTGCGCCCGAATTGCCAGCCACAGGTTTTCGGCGCATGAAGCTGGGGACCATGGAGGTGATTGCTCTGAACGATGGCGCGGTGCGCCGCCCCTTGGGCCAGGAGTTTGTGCCCGCGGTGCCGCTGGACCAGGTCAAGGCTTTGCTGGCCTCACAGAACCTGCCGACCGATTACATCGATGTGCCCTACACCCCGTTTTTGCTGATCAACGGCAACCAGCGCTATTTGTTTGACACCGGCTTTGCCGACAACGGCCCGCCCACCACGGGCAGACTGCTGGGCAACCTCGCCGCGGCGGGTTTCAAGCCGGAGGACATCAACAACGTGGTCTTGAGTCACTTTCATGGCGACCACATCAATGGCTTGCGCTTCAAGAATGGCAATTTGGTGTACCCCAATGCCCGTGTGCATGTGCCGGCGCCCGAGCACGCCTTCTGGATGGACGATGCCCGTATGGCGGCAGCGCCCGCTCAGATGCAAGGCGCTTTTGCGGGCGTCAGGCGTGCCCTGAACGGATTGACCAGCGACCAGCTGGTCCAATTCGAGCCAGGCACCCAGATGGCCCCTGGGATCCAGTCGGTGGCGGCTTTCGGGCACACCCCGGGACACACGCTGTTTGCGGTGCGGTCGGAGGGGCAGTCATTTGCCTATGTGGCCGACATCACCAACGTGCCATCCTTGTTTGCCCGCAACCCCGATTGGGCCGTGCTGTTTGACATGAACCCTGAAATGGCCCGCCAGACCCGACGCCGTATTTTTGACATGCTGGTGAAAGAAAAAATGTTGGCCGGCGGCTTCCATTTTCCATTTCCCGCCTTTGGCTCGATCACGCCCGTGGGCAATGGCTACCAGTTTGTGCCTGTCGCCTGACACGGCGTTTCGGCAGCGCATCCCCCAAGCCCGGGCCCGATGGTCCGGGCTTTTTTGTGTCCGTTTTGGACAGTGGTGTCTCCGGCTCCCGGCTGATATGCTCGCTGCGCCAAACCTTCATCCAACAATGGCCCTTGCATGCGCTGTATTTAGGAGCTCCTGACATGAAATTCACCACACTGGGCCAAAGCCCCTTGAAAGTGTCCCGCCTGTGTTTGGGAACCATGATGTTCGGCGACCAGACGCCACTCGAGGACGCGCGTGCCATCGTGGCCGATGCGCAGGACAAGGGCTGCAATTTCATTGACACCGCCGATGTGTACACGCTGGGGAAATCCGAAGAGATCGTGGGCCGGATCCTGCAGGGTCAGCGCCACCGCTGGGTGCTGGCCAGCAAGGTGGGCAATGCCATGTCGGACCAGCCCAACCACCAAGGTTATGCGCGCACCTGGATGCTGCGTGCCTGCGAGGACAGTCTGCGTCGGCTGGCGACCGACCACCTGGACATTTATTACCTGCACCGTGACTACAACGGCATGCAACTGGAGGAGCCCTTGCGGGCCATCGAGGCGTTGTTGCGCGACGGCAAGATCCGCTATTGGGGGTTGTCCAATTTCAGGGGGTGGCGCATCACCGAGATCGTCCACATGGCCCGCCAGATGAACATGCCCGGCCCTGTGGTCTGCCAGCCTTATTACAACCTGCTCAACCGCTTGCCCGAGGTGGAAATTCTGGAGGCCTGCGGGCATCATGGCCTGGGCGTGGTGCCCTACAGCCCGATTGCACGCGGCGTGCTGACAGGCAAGTACGCGCCGGGTCAAGCGCCGCAAGAGGGCAGCCGCGTTGCCCGTGGCGACAAGCGCATCCTGGAGACCGAGTTCCGCGAAGAGTCGCTGCAGATTGCGCAGACGCTTGGGCAGCATTGCGAAAGCAAGGGCGTGTCGCTGGCGCACTTTGCCACCGCCTGGGTGCTGGCCAATCGCCATGTCAGCGCGGTCATTGCCGGGCCCCGCACGCTGGTGCAGTGGCAAGACTATGCAGGTGCTTTGGAGGTTCAGATCACCGCCGAAGACGAAGCGCTGGTCAACCGCCTGGTCGCCCCGGGTCACCCGTCAACACCGGGTTACAACGATCCCTCTTATCCCCTGAACGGGCGCTGAGCGCGCCAAGTTCTTTCTTACCTGCCGGCCACTGTCATATGACCCACCATGAGAGCAAACGGGTGTTGATCGCAGGCGCCGGCATTGGTGGGCTGGCGGCGGCCGTGGCCTGTGTCCAACGCGGCATTGCGGTGCAATTGCTGGAGCGGTCGGCCTCGTTCAGCGAGGTGGGCGCAGGCATTCAGATCGGGCCGAATGTGACGCGCATATTGCATGCCTGGGGTTTGGGTTCGGCGCTGGCGCAGGTGGCGGCTTTTCCCACCTTGTTGCAGGCCCGTGATGCCCGCACAGGTCAGGTTTTGGGCAGTTTGCGCCTGGGTGAGAGGGCGCTGTCGCTTTATGGTGCGCCTTATGCCACCCTCCACCGGGCCGATTTGCATGGGTTGCTGCACCAGGCGGCGCATGGCTTGGGCGTGGACCTGTGCTGGGGCCAGAACCTGCTGGGCTGGCAAGAGACGCCAGACGGTTTGACCGTGCACACCCAAGCCGGGCGGTCCCTGCAAGGCAGCGCCCTGATCGGTGCCGACGGCGTGTGGAGCGCTGTGCGCCATCAACTCCTGGGGGACGGGCCGGCACGCTTCACCGGGCATCTGGCCTACCGGGCATTGGTGGTGCAGACCGATTTGCCCGCACATTTGCGCAGCGATCAGGTCACCGTGTGGATGGGGCCGCGCCTGCACGTGGTGCATTACCCGGTACGCAGCGGTCAAAGCCTCAACCTGGTGGCCATTGTGCACGGCGCCCAACCGGATCAGGCCCAGGACTGGGACCAGCGCGCAAACGCACAGGCGCTGATGCAGGCCATGGGCCCAGTCGGAAAAGATTTGCACGGGCTTTTGGCGTCGGTGCCCACCTGGCGGCAATGGGCACTGCATGACCGCGCGCCCTTGCGTTCGGCCGTGCAAATGGCGCAAGGCCGCGTAGCCCTGCTGGGCGACGCCGCACATCCCATGCGGCCGTACCTGGCGCAGGGCGCGGGCATGGCCATCGAAGATGCACAGGTTTTGGCGCAATGCCTGAGTGCAGGTGGCGCGCAGGTCAGCCAGCAGTTGCAGGCCTATGGCGCGCAACGCTGGGCACGCAACGCCCGCGTGCAAGCGCGTGCCATCCGCAATGGCCGCATCTTCCATGCACAAGGCCCGCTCGCGCTGGGGCGCGACCTGTCCCTGCGCTGGCTGGGGGAGCGGGCCATGGATTTGCCGTGGTTGTATGGTGGCGGGCCATTGAACGCCATGGGATAAAACGGCGGGTGGATCAGGCGTGTGGCAACCCTCTTGGCCTTGCGCTGTACATTCACCGGCGCACTTTCAGACCGATTCAACACAGCAGGGAATCTTTTTCATGCCTCCCATACATGCCAAAACCTGGACCAGAGCCCTCGCCCAAAGGGTCATGCTGGGCGTCATCCTGAGCCTGCTCATGGGCGCGCCGAGCGTCCGGGCGCAAAGCACCGATCTGTCGGCCTGCATGGCCGAGTTGCGACCAGCAGCCCGCTCGGGCCGGGTGAGCGACGCCACCTGGGAGCGCCACACAACGGGCTTGCAGGCCGATTTCAGCGTGATCGAGAAGCTCAATTTCCAGCCCGAGTTTCGCACCGCCATTTGGGATTACATGGCGGCCCTGGTGGACGATGAGCGCGTGGCCGATGGCAAGGCTCGATTGGCCGAGTACCGTCAGGCGCTGGAAAAAGCCGAACAACGCTTTGGCGTCGACCCGGCCACGGTGGTCGCGGTCTGGGGCGTGGAGAGCAATTTTGGTCAAACTTTTGGCAAATACCCACTGGTACAGGCCTTGGGCACGCTGTCATGTCATGGGCGGCGACAAAGTTTTTTCCGGGGTGAATTTTTTGCGGCGCTGCGCATTTTGCAGGCCGGACACATGGCGCCCGATCGCCTGGTGGGTTCATGGGCAGGGGCTTTTGGTCACACCCAGTTCATGCCCACCACCTTTGAACGCCTGGCGGTGGACTTCGACGGGGATGGCCGCGCCGACCTGATGGACAGCAGCGTGGATGCGCTGGGATCGACCGCCAACTTTTTGGCCCGTGCGGGCTGGCAGCGGGGCCTGCCCTGGGGGATCGAAGTGAAGTTGCCAGTGGGCATCGCTTTGGCGGGGGAGGGCCGTCGCACCAAGCGTCCGGTGGCCGAATGGGTGGCTCGGGGCGTGCGCCGGGTCGATGGCGCTGCCTTGCCTGAAACGCTGGGTGCGACGGGCTTGCTCACGCTCGCAGGGGCCAGCGGCCCAGCCTTTTTGGTGACACGCAACTTTGATGCGCTCTACAGCTACAACGCCGCCGAAAGCTACGGATTGGCCATTGCCCACCTGAGTGACCGCCTGCGCGCTGCAGGTCCCTTCGTGACACCCTGGCCCACTGACGATCCAGGCCTGTCACGCGCTGAGCGGCGCGAATTGCAGGGTTTGCTGGTGATGCGGGGCCATGACATTGGTCCGGTGGATGGCATGTTGGGAGACAAGTCGCGCCAGGCGATCCGTGTCGAACAGCAGCGCTTGGGGCAAGAGGCCAGTGGCCGTGGCGGCCAAAAAATCCTCAAGGCTTTGCGTGGCAGCTGAGTTCACAGCTTCAGTGGCAAAGCCCTTTGTCGCTGGCCCGTCAAAGCAAAGAGCGCATGGCCCACCGCCGGGGTCAGGGGGGCACGGCGCGTTCGCCCACGCCGCCGAGCCCGATTTTGTGCCGGGGACAGATGGGTGACACCCGCACCATTCACCGCTTTGATGCCTTCTCCAAGCGTGCGTGCAACCAGCCTCCGTTGTTCACCAGATCCTGGACGACATGGCGCATGGTGCTGATCACTTCCTCCGTAGCCCGCGAAGGCGGGCGCTCAGCGGCACTCGCGAGGAATCTGCGCAGGTACAGCCCCCGGATCGGCACGGCGACCAGATGGCCCTCGTCCAGATCAGCCTGAACGGGGGCGGCGAAATGTACGGTGTAGCCCACACCGGCGACAACCAGGCGTTTGGCGACGTCGAGCGTAGCCACTTCGACGGATTGATGGAGGCTGATGCCCGCATGTGCCGCGACCAGGTCCAGCTCCATGCGCACGCCCGACTTTGCCAGCCCCGTCATCACCAACGGCAGGCCTGCCAACTTGGCCGGGGAGATGCTGCGGGCCTTGAGGCGCGGATCGCCGCCACGGCCAATCAGGCAGATCTGTTCCGTGAGCAGGGGCTCGTCCACCAGCTTGGTCGGCTCGTATGGGGGGTTGAGGATGGCCACGTCGACGTCGCCTTCGAGCAGCAGGTTGCGCAGGGTGGGTGGGAAGCCTTCGACAATCCGCAGCCGCACGCCGGGCAGGGTTTGCTCGACGGCTTGCGTCAGAGGCAGTGTCAGCAGCAGCGCCAAGCCTGGTGTCAACCCGACCGACACCGGGCCGCTCGGTTCGCTCTGGCGGGCGCTCATGTCCTGCTTGATCTGCTCGGCATAACGCACCAGAAAAGAGGCACGCTCGAGCAAAAACAGCGCCTCATCGGTGGGCGTGGCGCCACGGGCATGGCGCACGAACAGTTGCACGCCAAATTCCTCCTCCAGCAGCCGGATCTGGCGACTGAGCGCAGGCTGGGCGACGTGAAGCACGCTGGCGGCCCGCCCGAAATGCTGGTGGGTGGCCAATGCGATGAAGTAGCGAAGTTGTCTCAGGTCCATGTCAAGAGGGGGCAGGATGGGTCTTGTCGATAACCAAATGTTATGAAACTGCTCGAAAAATGCTATTGGACCTTACCCTCGGTGGCTTCCTAGACTAGCCTTTGTGCAGTGCTTGCTGCCTCTTTACAGCATCGGACATCCCATGAAACCTTTGTTCTTGCGTACCGTTCTTCTCGGCCTCAGCCTGATTGCCCCCCTGGTTCAGGCCCAGACATACCCGAACAAGCCCATCCGCATCGTGGTGCCCTTTGCGCCGGGCGGCAACGTGGACGTCACCGCCAGAGTGGTTGGCGCGTCCATGGCTCGCCTGCTCAATCAGCCGGTGGTCATCGAAAACAAGGTGGGCGCTGGCGGCAAGGTGGGGGCGGAATTTGCCATGAAGTCGCCGGCCGACGGCTACACCTTGATGATGGGCTCCAACAGCTCTCTCAGCGTGGCGCCCAACTTGTTCAAGGACTGGCCTTACGACCCCCAAACGGGGATTGCCCCCGTCAGCCAACTGGCCCGCGTGCCCTTCGTGCTGGTGACACGCCCTGGCCTCGGACCCAAGAATCTGCAGGAACTGGTGGCCCTGGCCAAACAAAAACCCGGTGGGCTGACCATGGCCTCTGCCGGCAGCGGCACCTCCAACCAGCTGGTGGGCGAGTACTTCCAGGCGCTGACCGGCACCACTTTGTTGCACGTGCCGTACAAAGGTGCGGGCCCAGCCCTCCAGGATGTGATCGCCGGCAGGGTGGATCTGCTGTTTGACCAGGTCACCTCCTCGCTGGCCTTCATCGAGCAAGGCAAGGTGCAAGCCTTGGGTGTCTCTTCAGCAGATCGCTGGAAGGCCTTGCCCGCGGTGCCCACTTTTTCGGAAGCCGGGCTCAAGGAGCTGGTGCTGAGCAACTTCACCGGTCTGGTGGCCCCCGGGGGAACCCCGCCTGAGGTGATCGCTGTGTTGCAACGTGCGGCCACGCAGGCCCTGCAAGACGATGCGGTGCTCAAGTCCTTCGGCACCATGGGCGTCGAGGCGGCGGCCAGCACGCCGGCGCAGTTCTCGCAGCTGATTCGTGAAGACCTGCAGCGCTGGGCCAAGGTCATTCGCGACAAAAACATCAAGCTTGACTGAAGGACCGCACCGTGAACTGGCAACACAAGCTCGGCATCATCGTGCCATCCTGGAACACGGTCATGGAATATGAATTCCAGCGCATGGCCGACGCCTCCCTGTCCATCCACGCCCAGCGCATCAAGCACACCGACGACGCCGAGGTCAGCCTGAAGTGGCTCAGCACCCAAGCCCCGGCGGCGGCCACGCTGCTGTCGCACGCCAAGGTGCACGCCATCTGCCACGGCTGTACCGCCAGCGGCTTTCTCAAGACGCCGCAGGAAGACCTGGCCCAGGCGCAGGAATTGAGCGAGTTGACCGGCGTGCCATGCACCACTTCTTCTTCGTCGATTGCCAATGCCCTGCGTGCCGTGTCGGCCCGCCGCATCAGTGTCGCCTCGCCCTACGAGCCCTGGCTCAATGAACGGGTGGCCCAGTATCTGCAGGCCGACGGCTTCGATGTGCTGGCCATCAAGGGCCTGGGCACGCAATCGCACGCGGCCATCTCGACCGAAGCGGTCAAAGCGCTGGCGCATGAGGTGATGCGGCCTGAGACTGAGGCCCTCTTCATCAGTTGTTCGAACTTCCGCACGCTGGACATCATCCCGGCGTTGGAGGCTGAAACCGGTGTGCCTGTGATCACCAGTAACCAGGCTGCTCTGTGGGGCACTCTGCGAAGCCTGCACGACATGCGGGTGGTGCCAGGGGCTGGTCGCATCTTCCAAATTTCTTGAAAGGTCTGCCGCATGTCGATCCGACGTCTCCTTTTACTGGCCGCCACCTGTTTGACCTTTGCCGCACAGGCGCAGGACTATCCGAACCGTCCCGTGCGCATCGTTGTGCCTTTCCCGGCAGGCGGCACGACCGACATCATCACTCGCGCGCTGGCCCAGAAGCTCTCGGAAGAATGGAAGCAACCCGTGGTGGTTGACAACCGCCCCGGTGGCGGCGCCAACATTGGCGCGGAGCAGGCGGTGCGCTCTGCGCCCGACGGCTACACACTGCTGATGGCCTCAACCGCACACAGCATCAACGCCACGCTGTATCCCAAGATGACGTATGACCCCCTGAAGGACTTCACCCCCATCGCGCTGGTGGCTGAAACCGCTCAGGTTCTGGTGGTGCATCCCTCGGTTCCGGCCAACACCACCCGCGAACTGATTCAATACCTGAAGTCCACGGCTACACCGGTGAGCTACAGCTCCGCCGGCAACGGCAGTCAGCCCCACCTGTCCGCCGAGATGTTCAAAGCCATGAGCGGCACCAAGATGCTGCACGTGCCCTACAAGGGTGGACCCCAGGCCATGACCGATCTGGTCGCCGGCCATGTGCAGATCTCCTTGGCCACCGCCCCCTCGGCTGTGCCCTTCATCAAAAGCGGCAGGATCAAGGCCCTGGGCGTGAGCTCGCGACAACGCATCCCGGCTTTGCCGGATGTGCCCACCATCACCGACTCGGGCTTGCCGGGTTATGAGGCCAGTGGCTTTTTTGGTCTGGTGGGCCCGGCCAATTTGCCACCGGCCATCTCGGCCAAGATCCACAGCGCTGTCGTGCGCATTGTCAAGGAACCTGCCATGAGCAAGTATCTGAGCGAGCAGGGCGCCGATCCCTACACCAGTACCCAGGCTGAATATGCTGCCTTTTTGCGCGATGAAGTCGCCAAATGGGGCAAGGTCGTCAAGGAAACAGGAGCCACGATTGACTAACCCGAACCTTGACGGCTTGCCCGAATGCGCGGCACACGATCCGCACCCCAAAAAGCCACGGATCCAGATCCCGGCCCATGCCTGTGACACGCATGCCCATGTCTGTGGGCCGCGTTCGCTGTTTCCGCTGGTGGCCAATCGGCTTTACAACCCGCCGCAGGCGCCACTGGCTGAGTTTCGACACATGCTCGACACCTTGGGCATCGAGCGTGCGGTTTTGGTGCAGCCCAGCGTCTACGGCACCGACAACAGCGCCATGCTCGAAGCCTTGGCGCAAGACCCGGTGCGCCTGCGCGCCGTGGCGGTGGTGCCTTTTGACGTGGACGCCCAGCGCGTGCGTGAGCTGCATGCCCTGGGGGTACGTGGCGTGCGCTGCAACATCGTCGACCTCAAGGATGGCAAGGGGCAGTTGCCGATGGAGGGGCTGAAACGCTTGGCGGCGACCATCGCGCCGTTGGGCTGGCACATCGAATTCCTGATGCATGTCAACGAATTTCCCAACCTCGCGCAGCAACTCAATGACCTGCCGGTGCCATTGGTATTCGGCCACCTGGGCTACGTGCCCACACAGCTGGGATACGGTGCCGGGTTTGAAGGGTTGCTTGAACTGGCGCAAGCCGGTCGCGCTTGGATCAAGCTGACCGCTCCTTACCGGCTCACGACAGAAGCCAGCCCCTACCCCAGCGTACACCCCGTTGCAAAGCGTCTGGTGCAAGAGGTGCCCCAGAGATTGATGTGGGGCAGCGATTGGCCACACGTCTTCATCAAGAGTGCGATGCCCAATGATGGTGACTTGTTCAACCTCTTGTTGGACTGGTTGGGTACGCCGCAGTTGCTCCAGTCCATCCTGGTCGATAACCCGGCCCAACTCTACGGATACCCATGACCTCTGCTGCACCCTCTGCTTCGATTTACCCTGGCCAACAGCGATTGCGCCAAGGCCAGTCCGTGATCGCCGTCAACGTGGGCGGTCGCAACCCCGACATCCTCAAGGCCTTGGCGACCTCTGGTGCCGACTTTGCGTTCATTGACTGTGAACGCTCAGGCATTGGCCTGGACGTTGCGACCGACATGATCCGAGCCGCCCAAGTGGCAGGTCTGGCGCCCATCGTGCGCAGCTGGTCCAAAGACCCGCAGGTTCTGGTGCAGTACATGGACCGGCAAGCCTGTGGGCTGGTGGTCCCACACATCAACACGGCCCAGGACGCGGCCGATGTGGTCGAACTGATGCACTACGCCTGCGGCGAGCAGGCTTTGAACAAATCGGTCATCGTGCAGATCGAGACCGTGGACGCGGTGCGCAACCTGGCGTCTATCATGGCCGTGCCCGGCGTGGACGCTTACCTGGTGGGCCCCAACGACCTGGCCTACAGCTTGATGGGCAAGCGCGGCGCGCAGACGCCCGAGGTCATGGCCACGATGGCGAAGGTCAGCCAGCAGCTGCAACAGGCTGGCAAGGTGTTTGGCATGCCGGCCAACTGGACGCAGTTGGAGGCTTTTAAGCAGGCAGGGGCGACCTTGCTGTACTTTCCGGTGGAGTGGCTGCTCGACCGCGCCCTGCGCGAGCTCAATGCTGTGATGAAGTCATGAGCAGGCAAACCCAATAGAACGAGTCAGACGCCATGGCCCAGCACCTTCGAGGCGTTTACGCGCCTGTCATCACGCCTTTTGACCAATCTCTCGCACCCGACGCTGAACGATTCACGGCCCACTGCCGCTGGCTGGTGGGTCATGGCGCCGGCCTTGCCATTTTTGGAACCAACTCGGAAGCGGCGTCGCTGTCTGTGGAGGAGCGCCTGTATCTGACCGAGCGCCTGTTGGAAGCTGGTGTGCCGGCCGATCGCCTGATGCCGGGCACAGGCGCTTGCGCACTCAGTGATGCCGTCACCCTGACCCGGCATGCGGTGGCGCAAGGCGCGCCGGGGGTGTTGGTGTTGCCACCTTTTTTCTACAAGGGCGTGCCGCAAGAGGGCGTGTTTGCGTATTACAGCGAGATCATCGAGCGGGTGGGCAGCGACAAGCTGGGGATTTATCTTTATCACATTCCGCAGATGACCCAGGTGCCGATCACGATGTCCTTGATTGAGCGACTGCTCAAACGCTATCCGCACACCATCATGGGTGCCAAGGATTCGTCGGGCGATTGGGACAACTCCCGGGCCATGATCGAAGCCTTCGCGCCCGGCGGGTTTGCGGTTTTTCCGGCCAGCGAATCGCTTTTGACCGCCTCCTTGGCCATTGGCGGGGCAGGCTGCATCAGCGCCACGGTGAATGTGAACCCGGTGGGCATTCGGGCCTTGTTTGACGGATGGAACACGCCCGAGGGGGCGAAACTGCAAGACCAGGCCGATCAAATCCGCAAGATCTTCCAGGCCACGCCCATGATCGCAGCCATGAAGCGCACAGCCGCTGAACACTCGGGCCATGCGGATTGGGCGAGGGTGCGTCCGCCATTGTGTGCGCTGGACGAGGATGCGGCTGCGTCGCTTCGCAGTGCGCTGGGTGGCGTGGGTTTTGGGATGCAGGGGTATCCGCGCTGAGGGGCGCCCCCAAAAACTGATCATCAGGTGGCCATCGCGCCAGCAGTTTTTTAAGTGAGCTCTCGGATGAACCGATGCGGGGAGGTCCTTGAGCTTCGATGTGCCAGGCTGCGGCGCACCTTCATATCGGGGCCAAAGCCACCGACCTGCTCGCCCGAGGTCATGGATGCCGGGATCACGCCACCAAAGGCAAAGCCCTTTGTCGCTGGCCCGTCAAAGCAAAGAGCGCGTTGCCCACCGCCGGGGCCAGAGGCGGCACGGCGGGTTCTCCCACCCCGGCCGGTTGGCGGGTGCTGGGCACGATGTGGGTCTCGACCCTGGGCGTCTGGCTCAGTGTGACCATGGGGTAGCTGGGAAAGTTGCTTTGCTGCACCACGCCGCCCACGATATCAATCTGGCCAAACAAAGCGGCGCTTAACGCAAAGGCCACGCTGCTTTGCATTTGCTGGGCCACGGTGTCCGGATTGACCACGGTGCCGCAATCGATGGCACACACCACGCGGTGCACGCGGATCTGCCCTTGCTCAACCGAGACCTCGGCGACTTGGGCCACGATGGCGCCAAAAGATTTGTGCAGCGCAAGCCCTTGTGCACGGCCAGCGGGCAAGGGCTGGCCCCAACCGGCTTGTGTCGCGGCCAGTTGCAGGACAGCCGCATAGCGCGGCGCGTCTTTGAGCAGTTTGAGGCGAAAGGCCAGTGGGTCCTGCTGCGTGGCCACGGCCAGTTCATCGATGAAGCTTTCCGAGAAAAACGCGTTGTGCGAATGGCCGACTGAACGCCAGAAGCCCACGGGCACGCCCGATCGTGTGGCCACATGGCTCATGTGCTGGTTGAGGAAACCGTAGGGCAGATCGAACAGGCCTTCCGATGTCGTCTTGTCCGGCATGTCGATGGGGCCGGACAGGTGCGGCGCGGCGCGTGCCATCCAGCGCGGGGTGATGGCGTCGCCCGCTGACTTGATGCGCAGGCTGCTGACGTCGCCTTGCGCGTCGATGGCGGCCTGGAATTTGGCCAGGTGCATGGGGCGGTAAAAGTCGTGCGCCATGTCTTCTTCTCGCGACCACACCAGTTGCACGGGCGCACCCTTGCAGGCCATGGCCACTTGCACGGCCTGGCCCACAAAGTCGACCTCCAGCCTGCGACCAAAGCCGCCGCCGAGCAGCGTCACATGCACGTTGACCAGGTCCTCCTGGACGCCCGCCACTTTGGCGGCCATGGCGCGGGCCATTTGCGGCACCTGTGTGGGCACCCAAATTTCTACCTTGCCGTCTTTGACTTGCGCGGTGCAGTTCATCGGCTCCAAGGTGGCGTGGGCCAAATAGGGCGCCTGGTACAGCGCGTCGATGCGGCGGGTGGCTGTTTGCTCGGCCTTCTGCGGCAGGCCTTGCTCGTGGAAGGTGAAGCCGCTTTCGGTGTCCAGGGCCTGGAGCAGTTTGTCCCGGATGCGTGCGGTGTCTGCCGCTTCAGCGCCCGCTGCAGGCCATTGCACTTTCACGGCTTGCGCGGCCTGCTGGGCCTGCCAGGTGTTGATGGCCACCACGGCCAACCCCCCCGTGCCGCCGCCCCAGGGGGCCAGTGGCACCACCTGGCGCACGCCAGGCATGGCCAGCGCGGCCTGGGTGTCCATGCTGGGGGCCGCGCCGCCCAGCACCGGGTTCATGCGGACGGCTGCAAACAACATGCCGGGCAAACGCACGTCCATGCCGAACTGCGCCTGGCCCGTGACTTTGGCTGGAATGTCGGTGCGCGCTGCGCTGCGGCCAATCAGCTGCCAGTCCTGTCGGGCTTTGGGGCTGATGTGGCCCGGTGTGCTGCCCGCAGCGGCCGGACCCATCTGGCCGAAATGCGCGCTTGGGCCTGAGGGGTGTTGCATCAGGCCCTCGCGCACGGTGATTTCGTGCGCAGGCACTTTCCAGGCGGCGGCGGCGGCTTGCACCAGGCTGGCGCGTGCAGTGGCCGCGGCCATGCGCAGCGGGTCCCACAGGTCAGCCACCGATGAGGAGCCACCTGTGGCGTTGATGCCCAGTTCGCGGGCGATCTTGACCACCAGCCACTCGGCCAGCTTGATCTTGGCAGGCTTGTCGCCTTCGCTGTCCAGCGGGTGAAAGGGCAGACTGGCCACCAGCATGGCCACATTGCCATAAATGCTGTCGGCCCCGGCTTGCTCCAGGCGCACGCGGCCCAGCGGTACATCCAGTTCTTCGGCCACCAGCATGGCCAGTGCGGTGTGCACGCCCTGGCCCATGTCGCTGCGCGGCATGGCCAGCACCACCGCGCCATCGGCGGCGATCTTGATCCAGCCGTTCAGGGCCACATCGCCCTGAGTGGGCAGCATCAATTTGGGGGAGCCCAGGCGCGAACGGGCAGGCAGCACGCCCCAGCCCACCACCAAGGCGCCCGTGGCACCTAGGGCGCTCAAGATCCAGGTGCGGCGCTTCATCGGGCACCGCCTTGCTTGATTGCGGGGTTTTGCATGGCTGGGGCCGCACGGTGGATGGCGGCGCGTACACGCTGGTAAGTGCCGCAGCGGCACAGGTTGGTCATGGCCGCATCGATGTCGGCATCGCTGGGCTTCGGATTGTTGTCCAGCAAGGCGGCTGCGGCCATCAGCATGCCGCTTTGGCAGTAGCCGCATTGGGGCACCTGTTCGGCGATCCAGGCGGCTTGCAAAGGGTGGGGGTTTTCTGCGGTGCCCAAGGACTCGATGGTTTTGATCTGCTTGTTGCCCAGGGCAGACACAGGCGTGACGCAAGCGCGCACAGGCTGTCCGTCCACATGCACCGTGCAGGCCCCGCACACCGCCACGCCGCAGCCAAACTTGGTGCCCGTCAGGTTCAGTTCATCGCGCAGCACCCACAGCAAGGGCGTGCGCGGGTCGGCGCTGGCGTTGAGGCTTTGGCCGTTGATGTTCAATTGCAAGGCGAATCCCCGGTGATCAAAGCAGGCATGTTAGTGCAAATGGCTGCACCGCCCAGCCCTGGATGGATGGGCGCTGGGTGAGGCACTTCACCGTGGGGCTCGCGCCCTTGGTGCCTGCGGTCCCGCGCGGCCAGCCGATTTCCCGCGCTGCTGTGCTCGCCCGCCGCAAGCGCCACAAATGGCCAGCGGCGTGCAGGTGGGTGAGATCCTTGCCTGCCCGTGAAAGTTGCCCTTGTGAGGTGTGGATCCAACAGCCTGTCTTGGCCGCTTATTCAGGTCACAGCGTGTTGATGAGCACAGCGGGCGTCCCGCCATTCACCGCTGGCCATGACCTGACGCAGTTGTTCTGCCGCGTGCCAAACATCGGCATAGCCCAGATAGAGTGGTGCAAAGCCAAAGCGCAGAATGTCCGGCTGCTGGCCGCCATCGCCTGCCCGGAAATCCCCGATCACGCCCCGTGCGATCAGGGCTTGCACGATGGCGTAAGCGCCTTCTGCGCGGGTCAGGCTCACTTGCGAGCCGCGTTGGTCTTCCTGTGTCGGGGTGGCCATGCCAAAACCCTGCCCATGCAGCTGCGTGCGCACCAGTTGCATGAACAAGCCCGTCAGGGCCAACGATTTCTGGCGCAGTGCAGCCATGCCGCCCAACGGCTCCACGCTCAATAAAACGTCCAGCCCGCAGTCCAGCGCCGTGAGGCTCAGGATCGGTGGTGTGCCGCATTGGTAGCGCGTGATGCCCGAAGCGGGTTGGTAATCGGGTGTGAAGGCGAAGGTCGCAGCGTGCCCCCACCAGCCGGCCAGTGGTGACCAGAAGCGGTCGATGTGCCGTGGATGCACCCACACAAAAGCCGGAGCGCCGGGGCCGCCATTGAGGTATTTGTAGCCGCAGCCAACGGCAAAGTCGGCATCCGAGCCGTTCAGGTCGACCGGCACGGCGCCTGCACTGTGCGCCAGGTCCCACACCGTCAAAATGCCCTGTGCATGCGCTTGTGCCGTTCGTGCTGGCATGTCGTGCATGGCGCCGGTGCGGTAATTCACATGGGTGAGCATGAGCACGGCCACATCGGCTTGCAAGGCGGCAGGAATGTCCTCGGTTTCGACCAGTTGCAAGGTCAGGCCGCGCTCCTGGCACAGGGCCTCGGCGATGTACAGGTCGGTGGGGAAGTTGCTGCGTTCGCTGACGATGGTTCTCTTGTGGGGATGGTCGGTGCTTGCGATGTGCAGGGCCGCGGCCAGTACTTTGAACAGGTTGATCGAGGTGCTGTCGGCGGCCATCACTTCGCCGGTTTTGGCGCCGATCACGCGGGCGATTTTGTCGCCCACGCGCTGGGGCAGTGTGAACCAGCCGGCGGTGTTCCAGCTCCGGATGAGGTCTTGCCCCCATTCGCGTGTGACTGCCTGGGCCACGCGGGCCGGTACCGATTTGGGCAACGCACCAAGCGAGTTGCCATCGAGGTAGATGACGCCAGAGGGCAAGTCAAATTGGTGGCGCAGATTGCGCAAGGGGTCGAGCTGGTCCAGCAGTTCGCAGTCTTTCAGGGTAGGGGTGATGTGCGTCATGGCGCGGGCCTCTCAATCGGGTCAGCAAGTTCGCGCAAGACCGCCCGCTCAGGGCTGGCGTTGGCGCTCATGGGTTGGCAGGGCAGGGCGTTCGGCGTGTCATCGCCTTTGGGAACATCGTTCAAGGCTGCTTTCGGCTTGCGAAGGAAGCACCGCAGAAAAAACCGTGGTGTCGGTTATTTTCAACCAAGCTGAAAAAGAGTTCAGGGATGGAGCGCAGGCAGACCGTGGCGGCGGCGGGCCTGTTCGCAGGCGGGGCTGCCTTCCTCAAATTCCCGGCAGGGGGAGGGCCGCCACTCGTAGATGCCGCAAATGGCTTTCTCTCCCGTCTTGCCGTACAGCGCCGCACAGCGCGGCGGGCTGTGGTCGGTGCCACGCATGCGGCAGGTGTGCTCGTTGAGGGGCGAGGCCAAGCCTGTGGGCACGGCGCCGCCGCCTTCTTCGTATTCGCAGACGGAAAAATCCACCCGAAAGCTCACGCAGCAGGCGCCGCAGCTGGTGCAGGCGGACATGTCAAGCGGTGACGCGGCCCAGCAGCAAAAACTCCATGAGTGCCTTTTGCACATGCATGCGGTTTTCGGCTTCGTCCCAGACCACCGATTGCGGGCCGTCGATGACTTCGGCGCTGACTTCTTCGCCCCGGTGAGCGGGCAGGCAGTGCATGAACAGCGCGTCGGGCTTAGCCACTTGCATCATGGCCTCGTCCACGCACCAGTTGGCAAAGGCTTTCTTGCGGGCCTCGTTTTCGGCCTCAAACCCCATGCTGGTCCACACGTCGGTGGTGACTAGGTCGGCGCCTCGGCAGGCGTCTTCCGGGTCTTTGAAAATTTTGTAGCTGTCCGAACTGCGCAAACCCGCCACGGCCTGGTCCACCTCGTAGCCGCTGGGCGTGCTCAGGTGCACCGTGAAGCCCAGCAATTCGGCCGCTTGAAGCCAGGTGTTGGCCATGTTGTTGCCGTCCCCCACCCAGGCCACCACCTTGCCTTTCAGGCTCGAGGGGTCAGGTCTGCCGTGGGCGTCCAGACCCCGGTGCTCCAGCAATGTGAACAGGTCGGCCAGGATCTGGCACGGGTGGAATTCGTTGGTCAGGCCATTGATGACGGGCACGCGTGAGTGGGAGGCAAAGCGCTCAATCTTGTCCTGGCCGAAGGTGCGGATCATGACCAGATCGGTCATGCGGCTGATGACACGGGCGCTGTCCTCGATGGGCTCGGAGCGGCCCAGTTGGCTGTCCCCAGTGGTCAGGTGAACCACGGAGCCGCCGAGTTGGTACATGCCCGCTTCAAAGCTCACGCGGGTGCGTGTGCTGGCTTTTTCAAAGATCATGGCCAATGTGCGGTCGGCCAGTGGGTGGTATTTCTCGTAGGCTTTGAACTTGCGCTTGATCTCGGCAGCACGGACGAAGACATGCGCGTACTCGTCCGCGCTCAGGTCGGTGAACTGCAGGTAGTGGCGCACGGGCAAAGGCAGGGACTGGCTCATGCGGGCTCCGCCAAAAAATTCTTGATGAGAGGCACCAGTATGGCGACCACTTCGTCGGCTTCGGCCTCGGTCATGATCAGCGGAGGCACCAGGCGGATCACGCTGTCGGCGGTCACGCTCAGCAGCAGACCTGCTTCGGCTGCACGGGTCCAGATGGGGCCACAAGGGCGGTCCAGTTCAATGCCGAGCATCAGGCCCTGACCGCGAACTTCCTTGACGCCCTGCACGCTGCTGAGTTCTTTTTCGAGCGCAGCCCGCAAATGCGTGCCCACTTTGGCAGCGTGGGCCATCAGTCCGTCTTTTTCCATGATGCGGATCGTTTCAACCCCGGCGCGCATGGCCAGCGGGTTGCCGCCAAAGGTGGTGCCATGGTTGCCGGGCTGAAAGATATTCGCGGCTTTGGGGCCAGCGACGACGGCACCGATCGGCACGCCCGAACCCAGTCCTTTGGCCAGTGGCATCACATCCGGCACGATGTTGGCCCACTGGTGGGCAAACCATTTGCCGGTGCGACCCATGCCACACTGCACCTCGTCAATCATCATGAGCCAGTCTTTCTGGTCGCACAGGGCACGCACTTGCTGGAGGTATTCGATGCGCATGGGGTTGATGCCGCCTTCACCCTGGATGGTCTCCATGAACACCGCCACCACATTGGGGTTGCCTTCGGTGGCTTTTTTCAGGGCTTCGATGTCGTTCGCCGGCACACGCACAAAGCCTTCCAGCATGGGGCCAAAGCCTTTTTTCAGCTTTTCATTGGCGGTGGCGCTCAGGGTGGCGATGCTGCGGCCATGAAAGGCTTTTTCGTAGACCACGATTTCGGGCTTGTCGATGCCTTTGTCGTGTCCGAATTTGCGGGCCAGCTTGATGGCCGCCTCGTTGGCTTCGAGGCCGGTGCAGCAAAAAAATACATTCGTCATGCCCGACAGCGCCACCAACTTGGCCGCCAGCACTTCGGCATGGGGCACATGGAAGTAGTTGCAGCTGTGGATCATTTTGGCCAACTGGTCTTGCAGTGCGGGGACCAGATCGGGGTGGTTGTGCCCCAGGGTGTTGACCGCAATGCCCGCCAGCGCATCCAGGTAGGACTTGCCATTGACGTCCCACACCCGGCAACCCTGACCATGACTGAGTGCGATTGGCAGTCGGCCATAGGTGTTCATGGTGTGCGGTGAGGCGGCTTCAATGTGAGCGGTCATGCTTGAACTCCTGAAATGAAAATCGGCTCAACATGAGGAGCCGTCGAGACATGATTTTAGAGGCAGAAAGGCCATGGTCCTGCTCGCGTTGCAGAGTCCTGCGCTGGGTCATTTCAATCGGTACCAAGTCTTATATAAGATACAATAGTGAAGCAAACCTGCCAGCGGCGATCCCGCTCGGCAGACCGACCGATCTACGCCTCTATCCGATGGTTTCCAACAACGCCAAAGAAATCTTCATCTGGGGCATCACCCTGGACGGCAAGCCATTCCGGCCCAGTGACTGGGCTGAGCGTCTGGCTGGCGTGATGAGCCCATTTCGTCCCGGCGGTGCCACACCCGGCAGCCACCTGAGCTACTCACCTTGGTGCACGCCCAAGACGCTGGCAGGCGTCAAGTGCGTGATCGTCAACCGTGAACTGCGCGAGCACAACGTCATGGCCTGGGATTTCGTGATGAACTTCGCCCGCGACAACGGCCTGCAGGTGACCGAAGACAGTTTGCCGCCTGGCATGCCACCCCAAAATTAAGGTTTTCGCACCAACGCCTGCAGGCGGTTGCCGTGGCGGGTGCCCAATTCAGCGACCTTTGTACCCACCATGAAAAAACCGCCGAGGTTTGCACCTGGGCGGTTCAGTGTTCGCGGACAGCGCACCCGTTTCAAACGGCAGCGAGAGCAGGGTCTCGCCGGGCTGTGGATCTTGTGGAGCGGATCAGGCTGCGGCCACGGCCAAAGTCTTGACCTTGGCACTCAGGCGGCTCTTGTCACGAGCTGCCTTGTTTTTGTGGAAGATGCCTTTGTCGGCAATGGTGTCCACCACGGTTTGCATCTTGGCAAACAATTCGGTGGCTTTGGTCTTGTCGCCTGCTGCCACGGCTTTTTCGACGTTCTTCACAGCCGTACGGTATTTTGAGCGCAGCGAGGAATTCGCAGCGTTGATCTTGATGTCCTGACGGACGCGTTTGCGGCCGGAAGCAAGACGGGGGTTTTTCTTTTTGGGTTTAGCGGATGCCATGGATGAGTTCTTTCTGTGTCTGAGGATGATGTCCAGCGAACCCGTCATTCTAGCAGATCGGCCCAAGATTCTGGTTTGCGTGGACGAGATCGCCAGATGGGTTCTTCCGCGACTGCCCTTGTAACATCGCTGGGCCGCTAAACTCGCCTCCTGTGAGCCTTCTCCGATCTGCCTCTGTAGTTTCCCTCTTCACCCTGGCGTCCCGGGTCACGGGTTTGGTGCGCGAGTTGCTGATCGCCTCGGTGTTCGGGGCCAGCGCCTTGACCGATGCCTTCAATGTGGCCTTCCGGATCCCCAATTTATTCCGTCGCCTATTCGCCGAAGGCGCTTTCAGTCAGGCTTTCGTGCCGGTGCTGGCGGCCAGTCGGGCACAACATGGCGAGGAAGCCACCCGGCAGGTGATCGACAACGTGGCCACAGCCCTGGCCTGGTCCGTGCTGGTTTTGTCTGTCCTCGGGGTGCTGGTGTCTCCATGGTTGGTCTGGGCCATGGCCAGTGGTCTGCAGCAGGATGCACGAGGCTATGACGCCGCCGTGAACATGACCCGCTGGATGTTTCCCTACATCGCGTTCATGTCCATGGTAGCCCTGTCAGCGGGTGTTCTGAACACTTGGAAGCGTTTTGCGGTGCCTGCGGCCACGCCGGTGCTGCTCAACGTGAGCGTGATCGGGGCCACATGGTGGCTGGCCCCTTGGTTGGTTGGTCAGGGCATCGAGGCCATTTATGCATTGCCTGTGGGGGTGATGCTGGGTGGCTTGCTGCAGTTGTCGGTGCAGATTCCGGCTTTGTCGCGCTTGGGCTTGCTGCCCCGATTGAGGGTGCGGCCCAAAGCCGTCCAGAAAGCCTGGGCCCATCCGGCCACCTTGAACATCCTGCGCTTGATGGGCCCGGCTTTGCTGGGCGTGGGTGTAGCCCAGATTTCCTTGCTGATCAACACGCAAATTGCCTCGCACCTGGCACCCGGCAGCGTCAGCTGGCTCACCTACGCCGATCGGCTGATGGAGTTCCCAACCGCCATTTTGGGCGTGGCACTGGGTGCGGTGCTGATGCCTCAGCTGGCATCGGCCAAAGCCACGGGCGACGCCGATCGGTATGCCGCCATGCTGGATTGGGGATTGCGGCTGGTGCTGCTGTTGGGCTTGCCCTGTGCTGCAGCTTTGCTGGTTTTTTCCCAACCCCTGGTGTCTGTGCTGTACCACTATGGCGCCTTCACCGATCGGGACGTCCAACAGACCACCTTGGCGCTGACGGGCTACGGGGTGGGTTTGCTGGGCCTGGTGGCCATCAAGGTGCTCGCGCCAGGCTATTTCGCCAGTCAGGACATCCGCACCCCGGTGCGCATTGCGGTTGCGGTGCTGGTGCTGACGCAAATTTTCAATCTGATGCTGGTGCCCCACATGGCCCATGCCGGCCTGGCGTGGTCGATTGGTTTGGGCGCTCTGGTCAATGCCTTGTGGTTGCTGATGGGCCTGTTGCGCCGGGGCAGTTACAAGCCGCTGCCGGGTTGGTGGCGCTTTACCCTACAGGTGATGCTGGCTACAGGTTTGCTCACGGCCTTGCTGTGGTGGACTGCGACCCATTTACCATGGGTGGCCATGCGTCAGGATCCTTGGATGCGCATTGGCGCGATGGGGTCGGTTCTGGCGTGTTCGGCCCTGCTTTATTTTGGTGTGTTGTGGGCCACAGGCTTGCGCCTTAAGGCGTTCCTCAAGCGTTGAAGGAGTTTGCATGCCCATGAATTGGTCCGCCCAGACGCCGTTGAGCTACTTTGCCAGCCTGGTCCAAAGCGACGATCAGTTTCCCTTGCTGGAGGCTGCCGCCAGCCTGGCGCAGGACGAAGAGCCGACGCTCGATGTGCAGCAGGTGCTTGACGACGTGGCGCGTTTGCTCAAGCGGATCATGGCGCGCCTGCCTGACGAGGCGGATGAATTGACCCGGCTGGCCATCCTGACTCAGGTTTTTTACAGGGATCTGGGTTTCCGTGGAAACCCCAACGATTACTATGCGCCCGAAAACAGTTACCTCAACGAGGTCTTGCGCACGCGACGCGGTATCCCGATCTCCTTGGCCGTGATTTGGCTGGAACTGGCCCAGGCGCTCGATTTACAGGCCCAGGGCGTTTCCTTTCCCGGCCATTTCCTGGTTAAAGTCGCTCTCGAGGGTGGCCTGGTGGTACTCGACCCGCTGACCGGCGAGTCTTTGGGCCTGGACAACCTGTCCGAGCGTTTGAGTCCATTTCGCGACCCGGCAGATCAGGCGGCTGCGCCCGATCTGGACGAGGGTGAAACGCCGCTGGGTCTGTATTTGCAGGCCTGCCCACCCCGCGATTTGCTGGCCCGCATGCTGCGCAACCTCAAGGAAATTTTCCGCTCACAGGAGGACTGGCCTCGCATGCTGCAGGTGCTGGACCGGTTGGTGGTTTTGTTGCCGCAAACATGGTCCGAGCGGCGTGACCGGGGTCTGGTGCATGCCGAACTGGGGCACGCGCACGAAGCCTTGCAGGATTTGCGTTGCTATCTGGAGGCTGTGCCTGGAGGGCCAGATGCCGTGGCCCTGCGCAACCGTGTCAGCGAGCTCTCTGGGCTTTGACGGCGCAGTGGGCCTTCCTGCCCAAGGTCCTTGGCGCAAGACACCATGGCCATGTTGGGCCCCAGCCTGACTGCGTGCCAAACCCATAACTGGTGGGCGCCCGACTCAGGCGACCACCACCTGTGCGCCATGCCCTTGCGCTGCAATGCGGCCGATGGTGTAGACCTGTTCACCGGCAGCGCGCAGCGTCTGCGCGCAGTTTTCGGCCTCGGCGGGGTCGACCACCACCACCATGCCGATGCCGTTGTTGAAGGTGCGGTTCATTTCGATGTCGTCGATGCCTGCCGTTTTTTGTAGCCAGGCAAACAGCTCGGTCTGGGGCCAGCTGCCTTTTTGCAGGTGGGCGGCCAGTCCTTCGGGCAGCACGCGGGGTATGTTTTCCAGCAAGCCACCGCCCGTGATGTGGGCCAGGGCCTTGATGCCCGAGGCATCTGGCGTATTCGGGTGTTTGGCCAGTGCGGCCAACACATTGAGCACATACAGGCGGGTGGGCGCCATCAGGGCTTGCTTGAAGGGTTTGCCGTCCAGGGTTGCGGGGGCGTTGCTGCCCGCGCGTTCGATGCACTTGCGCACCAATGAAAAACCGTTGGAGTGCACACCCGATGAGGCCAGACCCAGCACCACGTCGCCGGCCTGGACATGTTGACCCGTCAGGATTTTGGACTTCTCGACCGCACCGACCGCAAAGCCGGCTAGGTCGTATTCGCCAGCGGGGTACATGCCAGGCATCTCCGCTGTTTCCCCGCCAATCAGGGCGCAGCCCGACAACTCGCAGCCCTTGGCGATGCCGCCGATCACGGCCGCAGCGGTGTCCACATCGAGTTTGCCGCAGGCAAAGTAGTCCAGAAAGAACAGGGGCTCGGCCCCTTGCACCAGCACATCGTTCACGCTCATGGCCACCAGGTCGATGCCCACCGTGTCGTGCATGTTCCATTCAAACGCCAGCTTGAGCTTGGTGCCCACGCCGTCGGTGCCGCTGACCAGCACGGGTTCCTTGTAGCGCTTGGGCACCTCAAACAGGGCGCCAAAACCGCCGATACCGGCCAGCACGCCTTCACGCATGGTTTTCTTGGCCAGGGGCTTGATGCGCTCGACCAGCGCATCACCGGCAACGATGTCCACGCCGGCGTCTTTGTAGGAAAGGGGTGTTTGGCTCATGGTTTGGGCCCGAAAAGGGGGTGTCAATGGGAAGCGGAAGGCCAATAAACGGGCTGGCAGACTAAAATCAGGGCTTATTTTAAGGGTGAGCCCCGAGCGCTTGGGCAGGCCCCCGGCAAAACACGAGACCGCATGCAAGCACCCCTTCCATTTTTGATGACCCGACTGGCCGCCTGGTTGGGTCTGGCCTTGGTCGCGGTGCTGATTTTGTGGCTGTTGGCCCCTGTGCTGGCTCCGTTCGTCATCGCGGCCGTCATGGCCTACGTTTTGCACCCTATGGTGCTTCGTCTGGAGGGCCTGACGCGCGGGCGCTTGCCGCATGCCTTGGCGGTGGTGCTGGTGGAAACCTTGGCCATTCTCGCTTTGCTGGGAATCTTTTTGCTTCTGGTGCCCATCCTGATCAAGGAGTGGCCTTTGCTGCATCAGCAGCTGCCCGTGTTGCTGGACAAATTGGTCGATGTCGTGAACCCCATGCTGACCCAGTTGGGTCTGAGTGTGTCGCTGGATCTGGGCGATTTGAAGGCCCAGCTGGTGGCCTTCATGAGTGCCAACCACGAAGATTGGTGGGCCCCTGTCCTGTCCTCGCTCAAGCTCGGTGGCAGTGTGGCTTTGGCCTTGCTGGGCTACGCCGTGCTGGTCCCCGTGGCCTTGTTCTTCATGCTGCACGATTGGACCAGGTTGGTGAACAACCTGCTCGAGTTGGTGCCCCCAGCCTGGCGCGAACGGTTTGACCGCTTCATGTTCGACTGCGACCAGGTGCTGGGCGAGTATTTACGAGGGCAGCTGCTGGTCATGCTGGCATTGGCGGTGTTCTATGCCGTGGGCCTGAGTTTGTTCGGCCTGGACCTGGCCTTGCCGATTGGCGTGTTCACGGGACTGGCCGTGTTCGTGCCTTACCTGGGCTTTGGTCTGGGGCTGGTGCTGGCACTGCTGGCGGGCTTGCTGCAATTTGCGTCGGCACAGGCCTTGGTCATGGTGGCCGTGGTGTTTGGCCTGGGGCAATTGATCGAAAGTTTTGTGTTGACCCCCCGTCTGGTGGGCGAGCGGATCGGCTTGCACCCGTTGGCGGTTATTCTGGCCCTGATGGCTTTTGGCCAGTTGCTGGGCTTTGTGGGGGTGTTGGTGGCGTTGCCCGCCAGCGCTGTGTTGCTGGTGGGCCTGCGGCGCTTGCGCCAGCACTACCTGCAAAGCGATCTGTACCAGAAAAGCGGCTCCGGTTCTGCCGATCAGGGATCCGGACAGGCATGAAACAGCTGGCTTTGGACATCGGCCTCGCGTCCATGCCCACCTTGGGCAGTTTTTTTGCCGGCCCCAACGAGGCGGCACTCAACCATTTACGCCTGTGGACCGCATCGGCCCATCGTTCTCCCGTACCCACCTACCTTTGGGGCGAAAGCGGCTCGGGCAAAACCCATTTGCTGCAAGCGGTGCATCATGCGCTGACCGAGCAGGGCGTGCAGGTGGGCTGGCTGGATGCGCTCATGCCGAATCCGCCAGAGTTCAATGAGGCCTGGAGTGCAGTCCTGATGGACGATGTGCACCTGTACAACGCGGTGCAGCAGCATGTGGCGTTCAATTGGTTTGTGAACGCGCTCACACCCCGCACGGGTTCTCCGCGATGGGTCCTAGCCGCTGGCGCCTTGCCCCCGGCCGATTTGCAGTTGCGCGACGATTTGCGAAGCCGCCTGGGCTGGGGCCATGTCCAGGCCCTGCAGGTGCTGGGCGAGCCCGAACGCCGGGCCGTTCTGCGTCAGGAGGCGGATGCCCGGGGTCTGTTCATGAGTGACGAGGTGATGTCCTACATCCTCAACCGATTCTCGCGTGACTTGGGCAGCCTGATGCAGCTGCTCGACCACCTGGACCACTATGCTTTGCAGACGCAGCGCGCCCTGACCATTCCTTTGGTGCGCGCGATGCTGGAGAACGAATGAAACTTGCCCTGTTTGACCTGGACCATACCCTGCTGCCACTCGATTCCGACCACACCTGGGGGGTGTTCACCACCGAGATGGGCTGGACCGACCCGGCTGTGTTCAGCCAGCGCAACGACGAGTTTTATGCCCACTACCAAGCGGGCACCCTCGATATCCACGATTACGTGCGTTTTGCCACGCGCGCGGCCCGGGAGCGCGGCGCGACCGAGGCGGCCCGTGCGCATGCCCGGTACATGGATGAAGTCATCCATCCCCGCATCACCCCCGAGGCGCTCGCGCTGGTACGATCACACCAGCATGCGGGCGACCGGGTCATCATCGTGACCGCCACCAACGAATTTGTGACCCGCCCGATCGCCCAGGCCTTCGGGGTGAGCGATTTGATCGCGGTCGAGCTCGAACGCGATGCCAGCGGATGGATCACCGGCGAAATCCGGGGCACGCCCTCTTTCCGGGAGGGCAAGGTCACGCGGCTGGCGCAATGGCTCGGCCAGCAAGGCTTGGACTGGGGCGATGTGGAGATGACGTTTTATTCCGACTCCATGAACGACCTGCCCCTGCTGGAGAAAGCCCACCATCCGGTGGCAACGAACCCTGACGCTCGGTTGCGTCAACTGGCCACAGAGCGTGGCTGGCGCATCCTCGAACTCTTTCAAGAATGATCAAACAATTCATCGACAAGCTGATGGGCAAGGTCCCCAAAAGCAACAAGCCCCATTTTGGTCGCCGCACCGAGGTGCCCGCAGAGGTCCATGGCATCGACCCGAACCTGGTGGACGAGCGTGCCGTGAACGTGACACGCACCCTGCAGCAGGCGGGCTTTGAGGCCTATGTCGTGGGCGGCGCGGTGCGCGACCTGCTGCTGGGCTTGCGGCCCAAGGATTTTGATGTGGCCACCAACGCCACGCCCGAACAGGTCAAAGGCCTGTTTCGCCGGGCTTTCATCATCGGCAGGCGTTTTCGCATCGTGCACGTGGTGTACGGCCGCGGGCGCGACAACGAGGTGATTGAGGTGTCCACTTTTCGGGCCCATCTGGACAATGCGGCGGCCGAACAGGTCAAGGGCAACGAGCGCACCAGCAAGCGCCAGCTCGAAGGCATGCAGCATGCAGTGGATTCGAGCGGTCGGGTGTTGCGCGACAACGTCTGGGGCCCGCAGGACGAAGATGCCACGCGCCGTGATTTCACGGTCAATGCCATGTACTACGACCCCGATTCGCAGACCGTGGTGGATTACCACGGCGGCATCCAGGATGCCAAAAAGCGCGTGCTGCGCATGATCGGTGACCCGGTCGCGCGGTACCGCGAAGACCCGGTGCGGATCATCCGTGCGGTCCGTTTTGCCGCCAAGCTCAGTCCGCTGGGCTTCAAGCTCGAGACCAAAACCGCCAAACCTTTGACCCAGTGTGCCTCCTTGCTGGCCGATGTGCCGCAAAGCCGCCTGTTTGACGAGATGCTCAAGTTGCTGCAAACCGGTCACGCGTTGGCGTCGATCGCTCAGTTGAAGGGCCTGGGTCTGTCCACCAGCATCTATCCCTTGCTGGATGTGGTGGTGGAGCGGGCCGAGAGTCCCTTCGTACAAGTCGCGTTGGCCGATACCGATCGCCGTGTCGGCGAAGGCAAGCCGGTTGCGCCCAGCTTTTTGCTGGCCTGTGTCCTGTGGGCCGATGTGCGCCAGGGCTGGGCCCAGCGTCTGGCCCGCAAGGAGCATCCGCATCCGGCCCTACAGGATGCGATCGATGAGGTGTTTGAGGCACGCATTGGGGATGTGTCGGGGCGAGGCAAACTGGCCGCTGACATGCGCGAGATCTGGATGATGCAGCCGCGCTTTGACAAGCGGGTGGGCAGCACACCGTATGGCCTGGTCGAGCAACCCCGCTTTCGTGCGGGCTTTGACTTTTTGCGCCTGCGTGCCGACATCGATGAAGTCGATGTGCGCCTGGCCGACTGGTGGCAGGAGTTCAGCACCGCCAGCGACTCGGAGCGTGAAGACCTGGTGCAGGCGGCCAAACTGGAGCAGCAGGCCGCGCAGTCGGCGAAGCCGAGGGTTCGCCGGGCACCCCGACCCGAGGGCACGGCCGAGTCCACGCAAACCGAGAACCGTCCAGCGGTGGACACGGCCGATGGCGACGAAAGTGCGCCCAAAAAACGCCGCCGTCGCCGACGCAAGCCAGGCCCATCTGGCGAGCAGGCGGGCGAGGGTGGCAGCGCCGATTGATTCATTGGCCATACACGAGGGTGCAGATGCGGCGAGATCCTGTGACCGCTTATGTGGCTTTGGGGGCCAATTTGGGCGATGCCCGGGCTGCTGTCCTGCAGGCCTTGGATGCACTGGCTTGTTTGCCCGACACGCTGGTCACAGATCGCTCCGCGCTCTACCGCACGGCGCCTCATGAAGCCCAGGGGCCAGACTTCATCAACGCGGTGGCCCGCATCGACACGCGCTTGACGGCCCCCGATCTCCTGGACGCATTACAAGCCATCGAAAATCGGGCAGGCCGTTTGCGCCCTTATGTGAATGCACCGCGCAGCATGGACCTGGACCTGTTGTTTTATGGCGATGCCATCGTACAAAGCCCGCGTTTGACGGTGCCTCATGCACGGTGGTTTGAACGCGCTTTCGTTTTGCACCCCTTGGCCGATGTGTGTCCAGGGCGTGTGCGTGACGACATGCTGACGGCTGTGCAGGCCCAGCCCATTGAGAGGCTGGTGTGAATCCAGACGCCGGGCGTCACTGGCTGATGAGGCGGGCCGCTTCGATTTGGTATTCGAAATAGCGCTGAAAGCTGAAAACCAGACTTGCCATCAACACGGTGGTGCCCACGAGCAAGGCAGTGACGACGCCAATGATGGTGATCCATTGTGTGCGTCCTGCACAGGCCAAGGCATCGGCCTGCGGATTGAACCTCGCGTTCCATTTTTCCAAGGATGTCAGACCGTAAATGATGGCATTCATGGCGCAGCCTGCCATGGTGAAGCCCAGCAGTGGGATCAGCATCCAGCTGAGGGTGTCGTCCTGGCCAAACTGCGCAACGCGCTCCAATCCATACAGCCCCAATGCGGTCGGCATAGGCAGCAACCAAGCCCACATGTCTTTGAAACCATAAAGGTAAAAACGGTGCAGGCCCAGGGGGCCGCCCCAAAAGGTCAACCAAGTGGCCAATGTTTTGTTTTTCATGGGAAAGATTATTGCGGAGCGGATGTGTCACCTGCACCCAAAGGCTTTTCCATCATCACCACGTCCAGCCAGCGGTCAAACTTCCAGCCGCACGATTTGAGAACACCGACGTGGCTGAAGCCCGCGGCCCTGTGCACACCGATGGAGCCGGCATTGGCCGAGTCGCCAATCACCGCCAGCAGTTTGCGCACGCCAGCCCGTTCGGCCTGGGTACACAACTCTGCCAGCAGGGCCTTGCCCAAGCCTTGGCGGTGGGTGCCTGAGGTCATGTAAATCGAATCTTCGGCAGAAAAGCGGTAAGCAGGACGGGGCTTGAACCAGTTGCAGTAGGCAAAGCCCATCACGTGGCCTTCCTCTTCGAGCACCAAATAAGGCAAGCCCTTGGACAGCACATCGGCGCGGCGGCTGGCCATGTCGGCCTCGGTCGGGGGATCGATCTCGAAAGTGCCGGTGCCTGTCAGCACATGGTGGCGGTAAATGGCGGTGATGGCTGCGATGTCTTCATCGCGGCCAGGGCGTATCAGAGGCAAGACGGTGCTCCCGTTGTATAATTTGCGGCTTTTCAGTGTGTCACTGGCCGGGTGGCCAGTTGCGTGTCTCAAACGCTGAAGGATACCGGGCATCCGGGCAATTGTTCCCAGGAAGCCCAACCACCCAAGGATAAATCATGGTTGTTATTCGTCTGAACCGCGGCGGCTCCAAAGCACGTCCCTTTTTCAACATCGTCGTCGCCGACAAGCGCGTGCGCCGCGATGGCCGCTTTCTGGAGCGCATCGGTTTCTACAACCCCACTGCCAAAGGCGGCGAAGAAGGCCTGCGCATTGCACAGGACCGCTTGACCTACTGGCAAGGCGTCGGTGCCCAGGCTTCGCCCACGGTGGAGCGCCTGATCCGACAAGCCGCTAAAGCCGCCGCCTGAACGGCCCGCGCTGGTCATGCGTCCGCCTTTGGAGACAGCTGCATTGCCGGCTGACGCCATCGAAATCGGACGCATCACAGATGCCTGGGGCATCAAAGGCTGGCTCAAGGTCTTGCCCCACAGCGCCTCGCCTGAGGCGCTTTTTTCTGCCAAACGCTGGTTTCTGTTGCCGCCTGACCGGCCCATGAAGCCTCAGCGTGGCCAAGAGGCCGCAGCCTCTTCGCAGCAGGTCTGGCGCGACGCTTTGCTGCTCGATGTCCAGGAAGTCAAGGACCATTCCGACACCGTGGTGGCCCGTGCCTTGGGCATTGAGGACCGAAACGGGGCCGAATCCTTGCGCGGCGCGCGCATTTTTGTGCCTCGTTCGAGCTTTCCTGCAGCCGCCGATGGCGAGTACTACTGGGTGGACCTGATTGGCCTTCAGGTGTTCAACCGCGAAGGCGTGGACCTGGGTCAAGTGCGCGACCTGATGGCCACCGGTCCGCAAACCGTGCTGGTCATCGAGGCAGCCCCAGCCGCACAAAGCGGCAAACCGGTTGAGCGGATGATTCCTTTTGTCTCGGCTTTTGTGGACGGTGTCGACTTGACAGCCCGACGCATCACGGTCGACTGGCAGCCAGACTATTGAGCCATCCCGACCATGGAGGGCTATCCCCATGCGCTTTGACATCATCACCTTGTTTCCCGAGCTGTTTGCTGCTTTCATGAACAGCGGCATCACGCGACGTGCTTACGAAAACGGCTTGGTCGACCTGCGTTTCTGGAACCCGCGTGACCACGCCGAAGGCAATTACCGCCGTGTCGATGACCGCTCGTTTGGTGGTGGACCTGGCATGGTCATGTTGGCCGAGCCCTTGTTCCAATGCCTGAGCGCGATCCGCGCTGAGCGACAAGAAGAAACGCCTGCACCCTTGGTGCTGTTTTCCCCGGTGGGGCCGACCTTGACCCACAGCGGGGTGGCCCAATGGTCGGCGAGCGCGGGTGCAGTGCTCCTGTGTGGCCGTTACGAAGGTGTGGACCAGCGGTTCATTGACCACCACGTCGACCAGCAAATCAGTCTGGGCGATTTTGTGCTCTCTGGCGGGGAAATCGCGGCCATGGCCTTGCTGGACGCAGTGGCCCGTTTGCAACCGGGCGTGCTGAACGACGAAGGCAGCCACCAATTCGACAGCTTCAACCCGGCAATCGACGGTTTGCTGGACAGCCCGCACTACACCCGTCCTGAGGTCTGGCAAGGGCATGCGGTGCCTTCTGAACTGATGTCGGGTCACCATGCGCACATTCAGCGCTGGCGTCGCGAGCAGAGCCTGTGCCTGACGGCCTTGCACCGCCCCGAATTGCTCGAACAAGCTCGCCGCCATGGCAAGCTCAGCACGGCAGATGAGACCTTTCTGCAGCAGCAGTCTGGCCAGGTATTGGAAGCCCATCGAACTTCGCCACTGTCACCGGTTTCAAAAAAGATATAATGCAAGGCTTTTCGATCCTCTGCCCGCCGCGATCTGGTTCAGTCATGTGTATGCATGGCCTTTACAGCACAGAACGCCCCTTGTGTAGCGCGGCATGATCGGACGGAGTTCAAAAATGAATTTGATTCAAACTCTTGAGCAGGAAGAAATTGCCCGTCTGGGTAAGTCCATTCCTGAATTTGCTCCCGGCGACACCGTGGTCGTCAGCGTCAACGTGGTCGAAGGTGCGCGCAAGCGTGTTCAGGCCTACGAAGGTGTTGTGATCGCCAAGCGCAACCGTGGCCTGAACAGTGCCTTCACTGTGCGCAAGATCTCCAGCGGCGAAGGTGTGGAACGAACATTCCAGACTTACAGCCCTGTGATCGCCAGCATTGAGGTCAAGCGCCGTGGTGATGTCCGCCGCGCCAAGCTGTACTACCTGCGTGACCGCAGCGGCAAGTCGGCACGTATCAAGGAAAAGTTGCCTCAGCGCAAAGCAGCCCCAGCGGCTCAGGCGTAACGACTTTTTTTCAAGGTACATCAAGCCGCCCGGGTTTCTACCCTGGGCGGTTTTTTTATGCGCGGTGCACAACTGCCAAGTCCAAAAAAAAGGCCTGACCGGTCAGGGCAAGGCCATTTGAGGGGCATGAAAGTCCAGGGTTCAGCCCTGGACTTGTCTCATCCGCGCGTGATTTTCAGGACGCGCGTCCCGCCCCGCTTGCCTGCAGGGCCTTCGCCTGCTGCATGGGGTTTGAAGTTGCTGGCGCCAAACTGTTTGGGGCCACGAGCAAACTTATCGCCGGCAGCGCCGCGCGGGGCAGGCCGGGCGGTGTTGCGGTTGTCGCCGCCACGGTCCTCCCAGCGGCCTGCCTGCCGAGGGCCTTCCTGACGGGTGTCTTGGCGCGCGGCAGGTCGGCTGTCGCCACGGTCCCAGGGGTGCGCAGGAGCGCCACGTTGTTCGAAGCGGTCACCGCCGCGGTGCTCCCCGCGGGGTGCATCAAAACGGCCGCCTTCCCTGCGGTCCTCGAACCGGGGTTGCTCGTCGCGAAAGTGTCCGCGCTGGGTGCGGTTGGCAAAACCGCCGCCGTCTCGGTCACGGTTGCCGGCCGCATCACGGCCTCCTGCCGGACGACCGCCGCGAAAGCCGCCACTGGCGTTGGCATAGTTCCGGTCACCGCCGAATCGGTCACCGCCTCGGCCTCCCATTGGCCTGCGGGTTTCCATGCGGGTCTTGGGTTCCATGCCTGGAATCACCTCCGCCTTGAAGGGCTGGCGGGTGTAAGACTCGATGTCACCGATTTTGCGACGGTCACGGATTTCGGCCAGGGTCACGGCAATGCCGTCGCGACCGGCGCGGCCGGTGCGGCCAATGCGGTGGGTGTAGTCTTCGGCCTTCATCGGCAAGCCGAAGTTGAAGACGTGGGTGATGGTGGGCACGTCAATGCCGCGGGCGGCCACATCGGTGGCCACCAGGATCTGCACCTGGCCGTTGCGCAAGGCCATCAGACGGCGGTTGCGCAGGCCTTGGCTCAAGGCGCCGTGCAGGGCGACGGCCGAGAAGCCTTCTTGCTGCAAGTCGGTGGCCAGGCCATCGCACTCGACCTGGGTGCTGGCAAACACAATGGCTTGGTCAATCGTGGTGTCACGCAGCCAGTGGTCGAGCATTTGGCGCTTGTGCTGGGCGTTGTCGGCCCAGAACAGCACTTGCTTGATGTTGTTGTGCTTTTCTTGGGGGTTGTCGATCTGGATTTTCTGCACCGACGAGCCGCCGTCGTGCATCACGCGCATGGCCAGTTGCTGGATGCGCGGCGCAAACGTGGCGCTGAACATCATGGTCTGGCGGCGCTGGCTGGTCATGTCGTTGATGTCGGCCAGGTCGTCCGAGAAGCCCAGGTCGAGCATGCGGTCGGCTTCGTCCACCACCAAAAACTGCACCTGGTCGAGCTTGATTTGCATCGAGCGCTGCAGGTCGAGCAAACGGCCGGGCGTGGCCACGACCAGGTTGGCGTTTTGCAGTTTGGCGATTTGCAGCTGGTAGGGGATGCCGCCGACCACATTGGCCACGCGCAGACCACGGGTGTGCTTGACCAGTTCGATCGCGTCGTGCGCCACTTGCTGGGCCAGCTCGCGTGTGGGGCACAGGATCAGGGCGCCGGGGGTGGCGGCCTTAAAGTTGCGTGGGTTGGTGGGGTCCTTGCGCTTGGCACGCTTGGGCGCAGGTTCGCCCTTGGCGAGGGCATCAGCGCAGGCTTGTTCAAATTCGGCGCGCTCCGCGGCCTCTTGTTCGGCCATTTGCTGGATCAGGGTGTGCAACACAGGCAGCAAGAAGGCGGCGGTTTTGCCGCTGCCGGTCTGGCTGGAGACCATCAGGTCGCTGTAGCCCTGCGTTTGGCCTTCTTTGGCGCCGCCTGCGCTGGGCAGGGCTAAAGGAATGGCACGCAGTTGCACGGCGGTGGGCTGGGTGTAGCCCAGGTCGGCCACGGCTTGCACCAGCTCAGGGGCCAGGCCCAGCTCGATGAAGCCATTGGGCACGTCGGCCACGGCTTCTTGAGCGGCTGCCGCTTCCAGAGCAGGTTCGGTGTGGGAGGCCAGTTCAGTGGCGATGGAATGGTTTTCGGCAGGCGACAAGTCGTCCTGCACTGTGATCAAAGTGTCAGTCATGTGAATCAATAAACTCGCACGGAACAACGGCCGCAAAGGATGGCTTTGGCCGCAGGCACCGCAAGGTTGAAAAAACATCAACCATCAAACGGTGCTCGCGAGTGGCGCTGGGCATGAAAGCCTGGCCGCTGTGAGTGACCCTATCGTTGGGTCAAGGCATGAAGGGAGATGTGAGAAACGCGGCACACGGGGTGCTGCGAAGCTGTGGATTATGGCACGGATCGATCGCGTGCGCTAGGGTTTTCCCTGAAATCTTTCAAATCTGGATGAAATGCTCGCGGTAATGCGCCAATTCATCAATGGATTCATGCACATCGGCCAGGGCCGTGTGCTTTTGCTGCTTCTTGAAGCTCGCGTACACCTCGGGCTTCCAGCGCCGTGACAACTCCTTGAGGGTGCTCACATCGAGGTTGCGGTAATGGAAGAACGCCTCCAACTTGGGCATGTACTTGACCAGAAAGCGGCGGTCCTGGCTGATGGTGTTGCCGCACAGGGGCGAAGTGTTGGCGGGCAGGTATTTCTTGAGGAAGGCGAGGATTTGCTCTTCAGCCTGTGCTTCGGACACGGTGGACGCCTTGACCTTGTCGATCAAGCCACTTTTGCCGTGGGTGCCTTTGTTCCAAGCGTCCATTTTGTCGAGCAATGCATCGCTTTGGTGGATCACCAGCACTGGGCCCTCGATGCGGGGCGACAGGTGCGGGCCGGTGACGATCACGGCGATTTCCAGCAGCCGCTCTTTTTCGGGATCCAGGCCCGTCATTTCGCAATCGATCCAGACCAGATTCTGGTCGGATTTGGTGAGCTCTGCGGCTTCGGTGGCGGGGGTAGGGGTGTTCACATCAGACATGCATGAATTGTCGCCGATGCCAGAACCCCTTGGACGAGAGCCTGCATCGGGGCAAGTCACACGACGCCCAGCATGCGGCTTCTACAATGGCGGCATGAATCCATCCCTGACTTTGACCCTGACCTTGGTGCTGGCCTTGGCGCTGCATGTGGCGCTCAAATTCTGGCTCAATGCCCGCCAGGTGCGGCATGTGGCCCGCCACCGCGCTGCAGTGCCGCAGGCTTATGTCGACACCCTGTCTCTGGCTGACCACCAAAAAGCCGCCGATTACACCCTGGCCAAAGCCCGTCTGTCGCAAATCGACATCGCACTCGATGCGGCGCTCTTGCTGGGCTGGTCTTTGCTGGGTGGGCTGGATGCGCTGAACCAGTGGCTGATGGACTGGATGGGGCCGGGCATGGCTCAGCAAATGGCGTTGGTGCTGGGATTCGTTCTGGTGGGCGGCGTGATCGGCTTGCCGTTGTCGCTCATGCAAACCTTTGGCGTGGAGCAGCGGTTTGGATTCAACAAGGTCACGCCCGCGCTGTGGCTCGCGGACATGGCCAAGGGGCTGTTGCTTGGCTTGCTGCTGGGTTTGCCTTTGCTGTGGGTGGTGCTGTGGCTCATGCAAGCGGGTGGCGCTTGGTGGTGGCTCTGGGCCTGGGGCGTGATGGTGGGCTGGCAGCTGTTCTTGATGGCGATTGCACCCAACGTGATCATGCCCTTGTTCAACAAGTTCACGCCTTTGCAAGACGAGTCGCTCAAAGCCCGGGTGCAGGCCCTGATGCAGCGTGCAGGCTTCACGGCCAAGGGTTTTTTCGTGATGGATGGGAGCCGACGATCGGCGCATTCGAATGCTTTTTTTACCGGTTTCGGCGCCAGCAAGCGGGTTGTATTTTTTGACACCTTGCTCCAGCAATTGAGCCCTGCCGAAATGGAAGCGGTGCTGGCCCACGAATTGGGGCATTTCAAGCACAAGCACATCCTCAAGATGATGGCGACGAGCTTTGCCTTGACGCTGGCGGGCCTGGCCCTGCTGGGTTGGCTGGCCCAGCAGGTCTGGTTCTACACAGGCCTGGGGGTGCTGCCCAACCTGTCGGGCAGCAACGACGCGCTGGCGCTGGTGTTGTTCATGTTGGTCACGCCCGTGTTCACCCTGTTCTTCGCCCCCGTGTCGTCCTGGCGTTCGCGCCAGCAGGAGTTCGAGGCCGATGCCTACGCTGCATCGCAAACGCCAGGCAAGGACTTGGCTTCGGCCTTGCTCAAGCTCTACCAGGACAATGCCTCCACCCTGACGCCCGACCCCTGGTACGTGAAGTTTTATTATTCGCACCCCCCGGCCAGTGAGCGTTTGCAGAGGATGAATACCCCATGAGCCCCTCTGAACTTCGCGCCCTCCAACCCACCGAGGTGATCATGGCCCTGGCACAGGTGCCGAGTTGGTGCCTGACGGGCGATGGTGATCACGTGGCCATTGAGAAAACCTTTGAATTTGCCGAACACACGCACGCGCTGCTTTTCGTCAACAGCGTGGGTTGGCTGTCCGAAAAGCTCAATCACCACCCGGAACTGGTGCTGACTTACCGCCGTTGCGTGGTGCGCTGGAACACCCACGATGTGCGCGGTTTGAGTCGACTGGACTTTGACGCTGCCACCCGGACCGACGCCTTGGTGCCGGAATGAGTGGGCATGAGTAAACCCCTGCAACAGCCGTCTGCAATGGAGCAGCCGGCCAAACTGGAGCCCGGACTTGTGGTCGCCACCTATGGCCGCCACTGTTTGGTGGAGATACCCGAAGGCCGGCGCCTGATCTGCCACCCCAGGGGCAAGAAAAACCAGGTGGTCGTGGGTGACCAGGTGCTGTGGCAAATTGCGGGTGACGAGGGCAGCATTGAAAAGCTGCAGACGCGGCGCAACCTGTTTTACCGACAGGACGAAATCCGCACCAAATCCTTTGCAGCCAACCTGGACCGGGTGCTGATCCTGATCGCAGCCGATCCCGAATTCTCGGAAAGCCAGCTCGCGCGCGCCTTGGTGGCGGCCGAAGCCGAAGGCATCCAGCCCATCATTGCGCTCAACAAAAGCGATCTGGTCCAGCCATTTGCCCAGGCCTGGGAACGGCTGGCGCCGTACCGTGCCATGGGTTACTGTGTGGTGCCGATCAGCCTGAATCCCCGAAGTCCGGTGGTGGACGATGGCGTGGCCACCTTGTGCTCCCATTTAAGAGGCCTGACCACCTTGGTGCTTGGGCCATCGGGCAGCGGCAAAAGCACGCTGATCAACCGCCTGGTGCCCGATGCGCTGGTGGAAACCGGCGAGATCTCGCTGGCACTCAATTCGGGCAAGCACACCACCACCAGCACGCGCTGGTATTGGGTGCCGGCGCTCGATGCCCAAGCCGAGGGCGCCTCGGTCCGGGGTGCCCTGATCGATTCGCCTGGATTTCAGGAGTTTGGCCTGCACCACATCGAACCCAAACGGCTGGCCGATTGCATGCCGGATTTGCGGCTGCACTTGGGCGGCTGCAAGTTCTACAACTGCACGCATTTGCACGAACCGGGCTGTGCGGTCCTGGCCCATGTGGAAAACGGGGCGGGTGCGGGCACCATCGGTGTGCGGCGTCACCGCATTTATGCCCAGTTGTTTGAAGAACTCAGTCAGCAGCGCTGGTGAATGAAGCCAGCGCCTCAGCCCACCAGATTGGCCATGGTCAGCAAGGCCACCAGCACAAGCCACATGATCACGCTGCGCCAGACCAGACCCACCACCTGGGCAAAGTGGGCCACCTCTGGGACGCGTCCGGGCGTGCTGCTGCCCCCGGCCACCTCTTGGGTGTCGATGGCGTCCTGCGTCGGCAAGGCAGCGCCCCCCAGACGGATATTGATCGCGCCCGCGGTGGCGGCCAGTATCACGCCGTCATTGTCATCGGGAAAATTCTGCGCATGGTTGCGCCATCCGTCCATGGCGTCTTCAAAGCTGCCCACGATGGCAAAACCCAAGGCGGTCATGCGAGAGGGCAGCCAATCCAAAGCCTGCCATGCCCGCACGCTGACCAACCGCAGCACCTCGCTGGCCACTGAACCATCGGCTGTGGGTTCCTGCCAGCGGCGTTGCGCCAATTCGGTCAGCCGGTAAATCACCGCACCCACCGGACCCAGCCCAATGATGGACAGGGCGGCGTACCAGAAGAAGACACCAAACACATGGCGGTGCGCGGCAATGACCGAATACTCGATCACATGGCGAACAATTTCGCTGCGCGGAATTTGCCCCACCTGCACCTGTTGCCAATCGGCCAATAGCTCTCGGGCCTTGTGTTCGTCACCGTCCTCCAGGGCTTCGCGTATGCCGGTGAAATGCGAGCTGAATTGCCGGAAACCCAGGGTCGCATACAGCAAGGCCACGTTCCAGAAAACGGCCACCCACCAGCCCAGACCCCAGGTCAGCAGCCAGTGCACCAGCATGGCCAGCGAGGCGGGGCCCAACACGGCCACGCCCCAGGTGATCCATGCCTGAGAGCGTGCCCCTGCATCCAGGGTTCGCAAGGTCCATTGAATCCAGCGATCGATGGTCGAAAACACCAGGTTATCGGTTTTGAGGGGGCGGACCTGCTCCAGAACGAGCGCCATCAAGATCGCAAAAAAACTCATGGTTTTCTCAAAGGGTCGGGTTGGCCGCCAGAAAGCGGTAAAAGTTGCGCAGCATGCCGGCGGTGGCACCCCAGATGAAGCGCTCGATGGCCTCCAACTCACCGCTGGCGTTGGGCCGTGTCTCCAGATAGGGCATCGAAAACCAATGCCGCTTTTGACCTTGCCAATCCATGGCGTGGCGTTGATGGTTGGCCGGGTTCATCAAGAATGAAAGAGGCACCTCAAAAACGTCGTCGACTTCCTGCGCGTTGGGGGACAACTGGCAATCGGGCGATACCAAGCCGATCACAGGGGTGACCCAAAACGCGGTGCCGGTGACATAGGTGGGCAATTCGCCGACGACCTCCACATGCCGGGCATCCAGACCAATTTCTTCTTGTGCTTCACGCAAGGCCGTCGCCGGTTTGCTGATGTCTTCAGGGTCGACCTTGCCGCCGGGAAAAGCGATTTGGCCCGAATGGGTATTCATGTGAGCAGCTCGCCGCGTCAACAACACCGTGGGTGAGCAGGCGTTGGGGCCGCGCATGACGATGGGCACCAGCACAGCGGCTTGTGCAGGCAAGCGTTCGGAAGAGAAATTTTCCCGGACCACTTCGGGTTGCCAGACCGGGGGATTCAAAAAGCGTTCCCGGATGGCCTGGGGCAGGAGACTCGAAGTCGGCACGGCAGGCAAGTCGTGGTCGATTTGCCAAACAGGGACTTGACGCGGATCGAAGGGAGGATTTTTGGACACAGTGGGTATTTATAACCGAGATGCTCAGGGCCCGACCCTGCACCCTCAGCCTGGAGCCCACAAGTGGCGCGCCCCTGAACGGACGGCGCAAGAAGGCCCATTGCGAGGTCAAGTCGTAAAATGCGGCATGTTGCGTAATCTTGCAACACTATTTTCATAAAGATACGGGTCTATTCATGAAGCGCGATTATTTTCCCCAGGACGGACGGCCAGAGCGGCGCTTTGCCGAGCACCGCGCAGGCACTTGCATGGCACTGATCGATGGTCGATTTTTGATCTGGCTGGCACAGCAAGGTGCCACGGGGGCCACGGGTGAGTCGGTCAACCGTCAAGGGTTGTTGGGTTTGCTTTCGTTGGCGTTGAGCCAGGCAGGACTGGATGTGGACTTGCGCCGCATCTATTGGTACAGCGACCGTTCGGACGGTTTGGTCATCGATGACCAGGTTGTGCGACTGGTGCAAGCGCACGATGCCGATGGGGGCGCCTCCTTGCTGCGGTCTTTGGGGCACGACCTCAAGCAGTTGGCACAGCACCATGCCTGTGACCATGTGCTGGTCGCCAGTGACGATGAGCGGTTTTTGAGCATCATCGATGAAGCCCAACTCAGTGGCCTGAGCGTGCACTTGCTCTCGGACGAGTCTGCCCGAAACATGCCACAAATGGCCCGCACCGACCCGGGCTGGGCCCGTTTGCTGGCCCAGGGTGATCGCCGGGTGGTGGTCAATGCCCAGGCACTGGCCGACATGCTGCAAGGCAAGTTGCCCACCGCCATGGGCCTGTCCGTGGAGGATGTCGAAGAGCTGCGCAAGTCGATGCAGGAAGTGGTGAGCGCTTGGTGGAGTGATGAGCCTGAAGATCTGCGTGAAGACCTCCGCGACGCACTGCAGGTCAGCAGAGGCATTCCGCAAGAAGTGGACCGCCAGCTCCTGCTGCGCATGCGCCAACGCTTGGCCCGTGCCCTGAGCTTGCCTGAGAAGAAAATGTTGCGCGAAACCTTGCGCGCCGTGGTGGCCGGACCTGTGGCCCAGACCGCGGCCACCCTGGAGGGTTTGCCACCCGACAGCGACGATTGATCGCCCCTCAACCTGCTGCGGTCTGACAAAGAAAAAGCCCTGACTCGCAAGAGTCGGGGCTTTTGTCTGGGCAAGCCGATGGTCGGATTCAGGACGTTGTGTGGTAACGGGTCACGCGCTCAACCTCATTTTTCGATCCCAAAATGACACTCACGCGCTCGTGCAACTGCGCGGGCTGCAGGTCCAGGATGCGTTGCTTGCCGTTGGTGGCAGCGCCGCCGGCCTGTTCGATCAGCCAGCTCATGGGATTGGCTTCGTAGAGCAAGCGCAGCTTGCCGGGTTTGTGGGGTTCGCGCTTGTCCCAGGGGTACATGAAGATGCCGCCACGGGTCAGGATCCGGTGTACATCGGCCACCATGCTGGCGATCCAGCGCATGTTGAAATCCTTGCCGCGGGGGCCTTCCTGGCCCTGCAAACATTCATCAACGTAGCGGCGTACCGGTTCGTCCCAATGGCGCATATTGCTCATGTTGATCGCGAATTCCCGGGTGTCGGCCGGGACCTGCACATTTTCCTGCGTCAGCACGAATGAACCCTGTTCGCGGTCCAGGGTGAACATGACGACGCCGTCTCCCACGGTCAGGACCAACGTGGTTTGGGGGCCGTACACGCAGTAACCTGCGGCCACCTGGTTTTTGCCGGGTTGCAGGAAATTCTGCTCGGTCACGCCCGGGCTGTTTTCGGGCATTTTGAGCACGCTGAAGATGGTGCCAATGCTCACATTGACATCGATGTTGGACGATCCGTCCAGAGGGTCGAACATCAGCAGGTATTCACCCTGCGGGTAGCGGTTGGGCACCAGGTAGATGCTGTCCATTTCTTCGCTGGCCATGGCGGCCAGATGGCCACCCCATTCGTTGGCTTCGATCAGCACCTCGTTGGCGATGATGTCCAGTTTTTTCTGTACCTCACCTTGTACGTTTTCGTTTTCTGTGCTGCCCAGAACCCCCCCCAAGGCGCCCTTGTTGACCGCATGGCTGATGCTTTTGCAGGCGCGGGCCACCACCTCGAGCAACAAGCGCAATTCGGCCGGGATGTGGCCCTTGTCGCGTTGTTGCTCCACCAGGTAGCGCGAGAGGGAAATTTTGCTGCTCATGTTCATTCCTCGGATTTCAGCTTGCGCTCAGTGCGCGCCCAATGACTTCGCGCACGTCATTGGAGAGGTCCGCCTTGGCGGCCACGCGCTCAATGGCGACGCGGGCGGCACTGCGGTAAGGCTCTGACAGGCGGCTCCAGCGGTCCATGGCGCGGGCCAGACGTGCGGCCACTTGCGGGTTGATGGCGTCCAGGGCCAGCACCTGTTCACTCCAGTAAACATAGCCCGCGGCATCGGTGCGGTGCAAACCTGCCGGGTTGGCACTGCAGTAGCTGAAGATCAGGCTGCGGGCCCGGTTGGGGTTGCGCAGGCTGAAGTCGGGGTGCTGCATGAGTTGGCGGACGCGGGGCAGCACATCGCCCCCGCGATCGGGTGCGCCGGCTTGCAACGCAAACCATTTGTCGATCACCAGGGCTTCATGCTGGAACATCTTGTGGAACAAGGCCAGAGCATCTTGTGCCAGGGGATGACCGCTGACCACCAGTGCCGACAGGGCGTTGAAGCGATCGGTCATGTTGCCCGCGTCTTTGAACTGCTGGTAGACCCGCCCGGGCGTGACGGCATCACCGCTGTGCACGGCGGCCACACACAACATGCCCATGGCCAGACCGGCCAGAGCGCGGCGACCGCTTGAGGTGGTGTCTGGGGTGTAGGCCCCGTTGTGCTTGTGCGACTCCCAGGCCCATTGCCAGTCAGGCTGCAAAGCGGTGGCCAGTTGCAGGCGCATGCTCTCGCGCAGCGCATGCACGCGCTGCGGGTCCACCACATCGAGCTGGTCGGCGATGTAGTTTTCGGAGGGCAGCGTGAGTGCCAGATCCTTGAAGGCCGCGTCCAGATCAGGGTGGCGCAGCACATTGCGCAAGGCATCGAGCAGAAGCTCTGACAGCACCGGCAGGCCCGTCAGGTCCTTGTTCTGTTGAATGGCTTCGGTGGCGCTTTGCAGCATCAAGCGCTGACCGGCTTCCCACTGGTTGAAGGGGTCGCTGTCATGGGCGAGCAAAATCAGCAAGTCCTTGGCCGACAGGCCATCGTTCAACACCACAGGGGCACTGAAACCACGCAGCAGCGAGGGCACAGGTTCGCTGTCGATGTTGACAAAGGTGTAGCTGGCGCTGGTATCGGTCAGCACCAGGGTTTGCTGTGGCAGCACCTCGAGGCTATCGGCCCGCTGCATGGGCAGCGTCTGGCCGGTTTGGGAGAGCAGGCCCACCGTGACCGGGATGACAAAGGGCGCTTTTCTTTCCTGGTCGGGCGTCGGCGGGCAGGTTTGGCTGAGCGTCAGCGTGTAGCTGCGTTCGGTGGCGTTGTAGGCGCCTACTGCCTGCAGGCGGGGTGTGCCCGCCTGGCTGTACCAGTGCTTGAACTGGGGCAGGTGCTGTGCCAGGGCCGAGCCGGGGTTGGCATCCGCAATGGCCTGGGCAAAGTCGTCGCAGGTCACGGCCTGGCCGTCGTGGCGCTCAAAGTACAGCTTCATGCCCCTGGCAAAACCGTCACGGCCCTGCAGGTCATGGGAAGAGGCCACCAGCGTTTGCATCATGCGCACGACTTCGGAGCCTTTTTCGTAAATGGTGACCGTGTAAAAATTGTTGATCTCGACATAGCTGTCGGGACGCACCGGGTGGGCCATGGGACCGGCGTCTTCGGCAAACTGCACCGTGCGCAGCACGCGCACGTCTTCGATGCGTTTGACGGCACGGGCGCTGGCCACGCCCGCCATGTCCTGGCTGAATTCCTGGTCGCGGAACACCGTGAGGCCTTCCTTGAGCGAGAGCTGGAACCAATCGCGGCAGGTGATGCGGTTGCCTGTCCAGTTGTGGAAATACTCGTGACCGACCACGCTTTCGATGTTGCCGAAATCGGCATCGGTGGCGGTGGCGGGGTTGGCCAGCACGTATTTGGTGTTGAAGATGTTCAGGCCCTTGTTTTCCATGGCGCCCATGTTGAAGTCGCTGGTGGCCACAATCATGAAGCGTTCCAGATCCAGTGGCAGACCAAACCGGGCCTCGTCCCAGGCCACACTGGCCATGAGCGAGTTCATGGCGTGTTCGGTTTTGTCCAGGTCGCCGGGCCGAACGAAGACCTGCAGCAGGTGTTCCTTGCCCATGCGGCTGATGATGCGCTGCTCACGGGCCACCAGCTGGCCCGCGACCAGGGCAAACAGGTAGCAGGGTTTCCTGTGCGGATCAACCCACTTGGCAAAATGCCGACCGTCCTCCAGTGCACCCTGCTCGACCAGGTTGCCATTGCTCAGCAGAACGGGGTATCTGGTTTTGTCGGCACGCAAGGTGACGGTGTAGCTGGCCATCACGTCCGGGCGGTCCGGGAAATAGGTGATGCGGCGAAACCCCTCGGCCTCACATTGGGTGAAGAAGGAATCGTTGCTGACGTACAGCCCCATCAGCTGGGTGTTCTTCTCCGGGTTGCAGGTGGTGAAGATCTCCAGATCAAAGGCGTCTGTGCCTTCTGGCAGGTTCTCCAACACCAGTTGACCGCCGTCCATCTTGAACGAGGTGCCGCCACCGTTGACCAGCACGCGGGCCAGGTTCAGCGCCTCACCATCCAGACGCAGGGGCTGGGCCACCACATCCGGGTTACGGCGCAGTCGCATCTTGTTCAGCACCCTGGTTTTGGCCGGGTCGAGGTCAAAGGTCAGATCGACCGTGTCGATCCAGAAAGCGGGGGCGGTGTATGCCTCCCGGTGAATCGCGGCGGGTTGTCCATCACGCATCAGGAACTCCGTGGGGGTTGAGGTCTGACCGGGTCAGAGACCTTGTTTCAGTGAGGCTTCGATGAACGCATCCAGGTCGCCATCGAGCACCTTCTGGGTGGCCGAAATTTCGACGTTGGTGCGCAAATCCTTGATGCGGCTGTTGTCGAGCACATAACTGCGGATCTGATGACCCCAGCCCACATCGGTCTTGGTGTCTTCCAGCTTCTGCTGCTCTTCCATGCGTTTGCGCATCTCGAAGTCATACAGACGCGAACGCAAGCGCTGCCAAGCCACATCCCGGTTGCTGTGCTGACTGCGGCCATCCTGGCACTGCACCACGATGCCGGTGGGGATGTGTGTCAGGCGCACGGCCGAATCGGTCTTGTTGATGTGCTGGCCGCCCGCGCCGCTGGCGCGGAAGGTGTCGGTCCGAACATCGGCCGGGTTGATATTGATCTCGATCGAGTCGTCGATTTCGGGGTACACAAACAACGAGGCGAAAGAGGTGTGGCGACCGCCCGAAGAGTCAAAGGGGCTCTTGCGCACCAGCCGGTGCACGCCGGTTTCGGTGCGCAGCAGGCCATAGGCGTATTCGCCGTCGATCTTGATGGTGGCACTCTTGATACCGGCGGTGTCGCCCGGGGTTTCGTCTTCCACCGTCGCCTTGAAGCCCTTGCGTTCTGCGTATTTGAGGTACTGGCGCAGCAACATGCTGGCCCAATCGCAGGCTTCGGTTCCCCCAGCGCCTGCCTGGATGTCGACAAAGCAGCTCAAGGGGTCGGCCTCGTGGCGGAACATGCGGCGGAATTCGAGGTCTTGCACCAGCTGGTTCAGTTTCGCGGCTTCGGCCTCGATGGTTTTCAGGCCCGCTTCGTCGCCTTCCTCCTTGCTCATCTCGAACAATTCGAGGTTGTCGGCCAGCTCATTGGTCAAGGTGGTGATGGTGACCACCACGCTGTCCAGCGCCTTTTTTTCCTTGCCCAGTTCCTGGGCTTTCTTGGGGTCATTCCAGACCGTTGGGTCTTCGAGCGATGCGTTGACGGTTCTTAGCCGTTCGGATTTGGCATCGTAGTCAAAGATACCCCCGTAGTTCATGGGTCCGCGCCGTCAGATCTGCAAGGGTTGAGCCAATTTGGTTGATGTGTTCTGCGTCCATGGGGTAAGCGTCCGGTTCGGTAAACCGGGCATTTTCTCATGACTTGCGCTGTTGCTGCCCTGCGAGGCCCATGTCAGCCAGGATTCAAATGGTCTTGGCCAAAAAAACCTCCAGCAGCGCCGCCAGCGTTCGGGGTTGGTCGTGGTGGAGCATATGACCGGCGTCATCGATGACGGCTTGTTCCAGGTTGGGCACCGACTTCAGGCGCTCGTGGAACTCTGCCAGGGTGAATTTGCCTTTCCACCACCGGCTGAGCGAGTCGTCCGAGGCTTCCACGGCCAGCACCGGGGCGCTGATGCGGCGGTACATGGCCAGGGCTTCTTCCACACGGAACAAATACGGGTTGATGACCTTGTGGGCCGAATCCCCCAGGATGCGCCACTGGCCATCGCCATCCACTCGGGCCCAGTGCTGTGCCAGCCAATCGGCTTTGTCCTGGTCCAGGCGGTGGTTGGTTTTCATCAGGCGAGCCGCTACGGCCGCCGCATCGGGGTAGGGTTTCAGGGTGTTGTCGCCCGCGCGTTGCGCCTTGAGTTCATCCAGCCACTGGGCCATGCGGGTTGGGGCTTGGGCCGATGCGGTGGCGGCCATGCCAAAGCCTTCGAGGTTCACCAGACGGCGGATGCGCTCTGGACGGCTGCCGGCGTACATCATGACCACGTTGCCACCCATGCTGTGACCCAGCAGATCGATGGCCTGGCCGGGGTAAAGCGCATCGAGCAAGGCGTCCAGATCGGCCAGATAGTCAGGGAACCAGTAGCTGTCGGTGGGCGGCGTCTCGGTCAGGCCATAGCCGCGCCAGTCCATGGCGATGATGGGGCGCTGGCTGACAAAATCGTCGCTGAAGGCATCGACCATGAACTGCCACGAGGCGGCCACGTCCATCCAGCCGTGCGCCAACACCAGAGGGGGGGTGCCGGGCCGGGGCTCGCCCCATTGACGGACGTGGTAGCGGCAGCCGCGCAGCGGCACCCAGTGGCTTTGTGATGGGCGTTGAACTTGGTACATACTTTCGATCATAAGGAGAGACACGATGAGCGTCAGTCGCAACCAGGACCGCCCAAGCCCAGCCACCCACGACCATTACCCGGCCATTCACCAAGGCTTCGGCTGGCAGGTGCCCCAGCGCTTCAACATGGCGCAGGCTTGCTGCGGCCAGTGGGCTGCGCGGCCAGCCACGGCCCGACGCGTCGCCATCCGCGAGCATGTGGCCGGGCGGGGTCCGGGCCAAAGCTGGACCTTTGCCCAGCTGCAAGCGGCGGCCAACCGCCTGAGCCGGGTGCTGCAGGCGCAAGGTGTGCGCCGCGGAGATCGGGTGGCGATTGTCTTGCCCCAGCGTTTTGAAACGGCGGTGGCCTACATGGCCGTGCTGCAAATGGGCGCGGTGGCCATGCCGCTGTCGATGCTGTTCGGGCCGCAAGCTCTGTCTTTTCGCATCAACGACAGCCAGACCCGTGTCGCGGTGTGTGACGAATCCACCGTGCAGGCCTTGCAACAGGCCCGCTCCGATTGCCCCGGCTTGCAAACCCTGATCGGGGTAGGGCAGGCGGGGGCATTGGCCGATCTGGATTGCGCGCAAGCCATGGCCAGACAGACCACCTCGTTCAAGCCGATCAGCACCCTGGCCGAAGACCCGGCGGTGCTGATTTACACCAGCGGCACCACCGGCAACCCCAAGGGCGCACTCATTCCGCACCGGGCGCTGATCGGCAACCTGACCGGGTTCGTGTGCAGCCAGAACTGGTTCGGCTTCGACCCGTTCCAGGCCAAGCGCCCATCCCAAGCGGTGTTTTGGTCGCCGGCCGACTGGGCCTGGACCGGGGGCTTGATGGACGCCTTGTTGCCCAGCCTGTATTTCGGGCGGCCGATTGTGGCCTTCAATGGGCGTTTCTCGCCCGAACTGGCGTTCGAGATTTTGCAAAGCCATGGCGTCACGCACACGTTTTTGTTCCCCACCGCGCTCAAGGCCATGATGAAAGCCGTGCCCCAAGTCCAAGGCCGCTACCGCCTGAAGTTGCAGGCCATGATGAGCGCGGGCGAGGCGGTGGGTGATGCGGTGTTTGGCTATTGCCAGCAGCAATTGGGCGTGACGGTGAACGAGATGTTCGGGCAGACCGAGATCAATTATGTGGTGGGCAACTGCGCCCGCCTGTGGCCGGCCAAGCCCGGCAGCATGGGCAAGGCTTACCCGGGCCATCGGGTCGCGGTGATCGACGAGGCCGGACGGACTTGCCCGCCTGGCACGCCGGGCGAAGTCGCCGTGAACCGGTTCGATGTGCATGGCCAGCCCGATCCGGTTTTCTTTTTGGGGTATTGGCGCAACGACAAGGCCACCCAAGCCAAATACACCGGGGACTGGTGCCGCACCGGCGACATGGCCATCTGCGACGAGGACGGCTACCTTTGGTACCAGGGCCGCACCGACGACATGTTCAAGGCCGCGGGCTACCGCATCGGGCCGGGCGAAATCGAGAACTGCCTGGTCAAACACCCGGCGGTGGCCAACGCCGCCGTGGTGCCCAAACCCGACGCTGACCGCGGAGCGCTGGTCAAGGCCTATGTGGTGTTGTCGCCCGACTGGTTGGCCCGCCGGCCAGCAGGCGCCGCACAAGAGGCCTTTGACAAGGCGGTGCGCCAGGCGCTGCAAGCCCATGTGCGCGGTTTGCTGGCCCCCTACGAATACCCCAAGGAGATCGAGTTCATCGACCAACTGCCCATGACCACCACCGGCAAAGTGCAACGCCGGGTGCTGCGCTTGCAGGAAGAGGCCAGGGCCTTGGCGACACATTCCGCCACGGGTGCGTGACACAATGATTGCACATCACGCCTGCACGCGGTGTGCAGGGCAGCCCTATCCCAACCGACAGGAAACACCATGAAACTCGTTCAGCTCGGTCAGTCCGATTTGCAAGTCACGCCCATTTGCCTGGGCACCATGACCTTTGGCCAGCAGGTCAACGAAGCCGACTCGCACGCCATCCTGGACCGCTCGCTGGAGGCGGGCATCAACTTCATCGACACCGCCGAGATGTACGCCGTGCCCGCTTCGGCCGACACTTGTGGCGCCACCGAAACCTTCATCGGCCACTGGTTCGCCAAACACCCTGGCGCCCGCCAAAAGCTGGTGCTGGCCACCAAGGTGGCTGGCCCCTCGCGTGGCATGCCCTGGATCCGCGAAGGCTCGGGCATGACGGGTCAGGACATCCTGAACGCTTGCGACGCCAGCCTGCGCCGCTTGCAGACCGACGTGATTGACCTGTACCAGATCCACTGGCCCGAGCGCCATGTGCCGGCCTTTGGCATGGCCTATTTCGACCCGGCCAAGGACAAATCGATCACCTCCATCCATGAGCAGCTGCAAGCCCTGTCCAAGCTGGTGCAGGCCGGCAAGGTGCGCTACATCGGGCTGTCCAACGAAACCCCTTATGGCGTGCACGAATTTGTGCGCCTGGCCGAGCAGCATGGCCTGCCGCGTGTGGCCACGGTGCAAAACCCGTATTGCCTGGTCAGCCGCACCTACGACAACGGTCTGGACGAAACCTGCTACCGCCTGAACGTGTCGATGCTGGCCTATTCGCCCCTGGGTTTTGGGCTGTTGACGGGTAAATACGACCACGACGACCTGAAGGGCCCGCTGGTGCCCGATGGCGGCCGCATTGCCCGTTACGACTCGATGCGCAAGCAGCGTTGGGGCCGCCCAGAGGCCCTGGTGGCGGCCCGCCGCTACAACCAGCTGGCGCGCGACAACGGCATGACGCCCACCCAGATGGCGCTGGCGTTTTGCTACCACCGCTGGAGCGTGGCCAGCACCATCATCGGCGTGACCTCGCTGGCGCAGCTCAACGAAGACTTGGCCGCCTGGAGCACCCAACTGTCACCCGAAGTGCTCAAGGCGATCGACGACATCCGTTGGGAACTGCGCGACCCGGCGCTGTGACCCTGGGCGATGGCCAAAAAGAACCCAGTCAGCGAAACCCCGGCCACGGCGCTCTTGCGCCAGCACGGGGTGCCCTTCACCGAACACCCCTACGAGTACCTGGAGCACGGCGGCGCCCAGCACAGCGCGCAGGTGCTGGGCCTGGACCCATTCAGCGTGGTCAAGACCCTGATCATGCAGGACCAGGACGGCAAACCGCTGGTGGTGCTGATGCACGGCAACCGCAAGGTGTCGACCAAAAACCTGGCGCGCCAGGTGGGCCTCAAGTCGATCGAGCCGTGCGCTCCGGAAGTGGCCAACCGCCACAGCGGCTACCTGGTGGGCGGCACTTCGCCCTTTGCCACGCGCCGGGCTATGCCGGTGTTCATTGAAGAGACCATCCTGGCCTTGTCCCGCATCTGCATCAATGGCGGCAGGCGCGGTTATCTGGTCGGGATCGATCCGCAAGTGTGTGTGCAACTGCTGGACGCCAGGCCGGTGAGCTGCGCACTGGCAGAATGACGCCCGTACAAGAATCTGGGAGCTTTCGATGGAGATGTGGATGCCGTTGGCCGTGGTGCTGGCCAGTTATCTGGTGGGCTCGCTCAGCTTTGCCGTCATCGTCAGTCGCCTGATGGGCCTGAACGACCCGCGCAGCTACGGCAGCAAAAACCCGGGTGCCACCAATGTGCTGCGCTCGGGCAGCAAAAAAGCCGCCATCCTGACCTTGTTGCTGGACGCCTGCAAAGGCTGGCTGCCCGTCGCTGGTGTGTTGTCCTGGGGCGGTGATCACGGGTTGGGCCCTGAAGTCGCTGCCCTGGCGGGACTGGCCGCTTTTCTGGGGCATTTGTACCCGGTTTTTTTTGGATTTGCCGGTGGCAAGGGCGTGGCCACAGCGGTGGGGGTGGTGCTGGGCGTGCATGGCACCCTGGCGCTGGCCACGGTGATGAGCTTCGCCATCGTCCTGTATTTCAGCCGCTACGTGTCGCTGGCTTCGATGGTTGCGGCGGTGTTTGCGCCGGTTTTTTACCTGTTTGGCGATGGCGTGGTCTGGCAGGCCTCTGGTCAGGAGGTGATCTGCCTGGCGGTCATGGCCTTGCTGCTGATCTGGCGTCACCGCGAGAACATCCAGCGCCTGATGGCGGGAACCGAGTCCCGTTTGGGGAGCAAAAAAGCATGAGCCCCGAGATCCAGAGGCTGCATGTGGCGGCCCGCTACAGCGAAGCGGCCATTTTCAATGGCGTGGTCTATCTGGCGGGCATGGTGCCCGAGTGCGAGGCCACCGACATCCGCAGCCAGACGGCCGATGTGCTGCGCCAGATCGAGCTGCGTCTGGCCGAAGCGGGCAGCGACAAAACCCGCATCCTGCGCACCCAGATTTACCTCAAAGAAATCGCCGACATCGCGGCCATGAACGAGGTCTGGGACGCTTGGGTGGTGGCGGGCTCAGCACCACCGCGCGCCACGGTGCAAGCCGCGCTGGCGAATCCGGCTTATTTGATCGAAGTGGTGGTCACGGCGGCGGTGCAGTCCCGCTGAGGAGACGCCCGGCAAAGGGGACATGGCGTTGCCATCACCCCGGGCCAAGGCGGGATCAGTCCCGGAAATTGTCGAACGACAGGGGCAGCTCGGTCATGTCCTTGCGCAGCAGGGCCATGGCGGCCTGCAGATCGTCGCGCTTGGCGCCCGTCACGCGCACCGCATCGCCCTGGATGGAGGCCTGCACCTTGAGCTTGCTGTCCTTGATCAGGCGGGTGATTTTTTTGGCGTCTTCGGTCTCGATGCCGTTCTTGACCTTGACCACCTGCTTGACCTTGTCACCGCCGATTTTCTCGACTTTGCCAATGTCCAGAAAGCGCACATCCACATGGCGCTTGGTCAGCTTGTTGCGCAGGATGTCTTCGACCTGCGTGAGCTGAAACTCGGCATCCCCGAACATCGTGATCTCCTTGTCTTTGAGCTCGATGGCGGCAGAGGTGCCCTTGAAGTCAAAACGGGTGCCGATTTCCTTGGCGCAGGTGTCAACGGCATTGCGCACTTCGACCATATTGGGTTCGCAAACGGTGTCAAACGAGGGCATGGCAGAAAAAATACGAGGTTGAGAATGCGACAATTCTCCCATGAACCTGGAGAAAAATGTCCCCCTGCAACCGTACAACACGTTCGGAATTGCGGCCAAAGCCCTGGCTTTGGTGCGGGTGCGCTCCGAAGCCGACCTGTTGGCCGTGCTGGCCGACCCTCAGCTCGCCACCTTGCCCCGCCAGGTGCTGGGCGGCGGCAGCAACATCGTGCTGACAGGCGACGTCAAGGCGCTGGTGCTCAAAATAGAAGTGCCCGGCATGGGCCTGGTCGGCGAGACCGACAGGCACTGGCTGATCGAGGCTGGGGCGGGTGTGGACTGGCATGCGCTGGTGACCTGGACGCTTGAGCACGGCTACCCGGGTCTGGAAAATCTGGCCCTCATCCCCGGCACCGTGGGGGCATCGCCTGTCCAGAATATCGGGGCTTACGGTGTTGAGCTGCAGGACCGCTTCGATTCGCTCGAGGCCATGGACCTGCTCACAGGTGGGCTGTTCAGGTTGAATGCTGCGCAGTGTGGCTTCAGCTACCGCGACTCGGTGTTCAAACACGCCTCGGGGGGCGCCGAAGGTCTGGGGCTGGCGGGCAGGGCGGTGATCATGCGGGTGCGCTTCGCCTTGGCCAAGCGCTGGAAGCCCGAGCTGGGTTATGCCGACCTCGAGCGAAAAATGGCCGAGACCGGCATCCGCAATCCCGATGCCCGGCAGATTTTTGACTGGGTCTGCGCCATTCGCCGCGCCAAATTGCCCGATCCGCAGGTCATCGGCAATGCCGGCAGCTTCTTCAAGAACCCGACTGTGACCCCCGAGCAGTGCGCCGACATCATTGCCCGAGACCCCAAAGTGGTGCACTACCCCATGCCCGACGGCAGCATCAAACTGGCCGCGGGCTGGTTGATCGACGCCTGCGGCTGGAAAGGCAAAACCGTGGGCCACGCCGGTGTCTACGACAAACAGGCCCTGGTCTTGGTCAACAAAGGTGGTCGCGACAATCCCTGCACCGGTGGCGAAGTGATGACCCTGGCCAAAGCGATTCAGACCAGTGTCTACGAACGGTTCGGGATCTTGCTGGAGCCGGAACCGGTCGTGATTTGAGGCCATCGCGGCGCATTGGCCTTTGCCACGGTGTCGTCATTTCAGGACAGGCCGACCCTGCCGCAAGGGCAGCGGCCATCACGGCTTGTCCTTTGGGCAAGACCGTGGTCACGCTGGATGTGCACATCAAACTTTTGGCGCCGGTGCCAGATCCCGGTCCCGGTCCCGGTCCCGACCAGCCGACCCTGTGAGTCGCCCCATCCCAGTCGCCAACCAGCTGCAAGCCGGCTGAACCATGGACGCCTTCCTTGCGTGCTCGGCCGCTTTGGCGCGCTGTTCGCGCCATCGCGGGCGGCCCTCACCTGAAGCGGATCCACACGTCCCATCGCACCGACCGAGCATCCGGGTCCACGTGCGGGGGGCACCGACCTGTGAGGCCAGGTCCCGTGACACGCAAACTCATCAAGCATTGTCGTCTCCATCAGTTGGAGGAAAAATTGTCTTAATTTATGTATTTTTTTAAGAAAAAATAGATTTTTGTACTATTTAATGAAAACTGAAGGTATGATGAAAGTATTCATAAGTAGTAAATTTTTTTAACAAAGGAGAAACCCACATGCCAAGCGTCGAATCGTTGTGCCACTTCAATCAACAACGAGCATCCCGGAAATCCCATCAAAACGCAGGCTACAGCCTGATTGAATTGACCATCGCCTTGTCCATCTTGGCCGTCATCATCGTTGGGGCATTGGTGGGGGTTCAGAAAATTTTGCGAACCAATGCCGTCAACAACGAGCTCAAAGCCTTGCCCGTCACCGTTTCCGCGGCGCAAAGGTTGACCAACAACCTGGCCAGTCTGAACGGGATCACCACCGCCACGTTTTACAAACTGGGCGTTTGGCCACAGGACCGCGTGGTGGGGGCCTCAGGCTCTCAAACGGTCAGCAATTACTTTGGGGGCCGGCAATACCTGAATCCCAACGCCTCGGATGTTGCGGGCTACTCCAGAGATCAGCTTTTCATCCTCACCCTGACCAACGTCCCGACCGAAGCATGCAGCGACATCATGTCGGGCATGGACAGCATGGCGCTGGGTTTGTACATCGGTGACAACACCACGCAGGACCCTGCAGGTGCGCTGGCGTCAACGGTGGTCAAAGACCCGGGCACCGCCACGCAGGCCGCCGCGCGCGGCATGAACCTCGTCAATTTGGCCGCTGTGTGTGGTGAAGCGGGCGGCAGGCGGGTCCGCGTTGACATGTTGATCACCCGTTGACGTGTCCGTCCACGCGATTGTCGATTTCAAAGATTGCCCCAAGATGAACACGCCCTCTGTTGTCAAGAAGCGCCCGCAGCGGTACCTCCATGTCGGTCTGCTCGGTTTCTCAGTCGTTTGCGGATGCACCCTGTCGGCTCAAGCGGCCGTGCCGGTGTCGGCTCTCGAATCCTTGCAATCCGATTGGGTGCGCAGCACACGCCCACCCATCACCGTCAACATTCAAAGACCGAACGTTCGTGTGCAGCCAGACACCATGCCTGGGCCTTCATCAACGGCCTTGGCCCCAACGGGATTGATGCCCAGCACAGAAAACGCCAGACGCGCCAGTTCGGACAACACGACGGCCCTGGTGGTGGATGCCGACAAAACCCGGATGCGCAGTTGGAATGTCGAGTTGGCCGACTCCACCATCAGACTCTGCCTCAAACGCTGGGCCAAAGACGCGGGTTGGCAGCTGGTGTGGGACGCCAAGCGTGACTTCATCATTGATGCGGAAGTGAGTTTTTACGGCACTTTCGAGCAAGCCCTGGGCTCCATGATGCAGTCCCTCAGCGACAGCGAATATCCCTTGCAAGCGCGTCTGAACACAGACACCAAGGTCGTACGTATCCAAAGATTAGCGCCTTCGCAGGCCAGGTGAACCCCATGAGCTTATTTTCAGATCCTCGCGCATCTGCGGTGCACTGTGGGCAGCGTTTTCTTCGATGTGGCACGGTCATCCTCGCTTTGTGTTGGGGATTGAGTGGCTGTTCGCAATTTGAAAAACGCGTCTCGGACGATGTCGGTTACAACCAGCAACGCACGGTGCAAGCGCAAAACAAGTTGCGCACACCCAGCCCCTTGCCCTTGGTGGTGATTGACAAAACACCACGCTTTGCCTCGCAGACGATTGCGGTACAGGAAGATCAAGTCCTCCCCTCGTCGATTGGCACTGTCACTTTGCGTTATCCCGGGCGTCACTCTTTGCTGCAGGCGGCCGATTTGATCACCCGCACCGTCAAGATTCCCGTGGTGATGACACCTGACGCTTTGTTCGAGGCGGTCCGGTTCAGCCCCTTGACCACCACCACGGCCAACACCACGGTCAGAGCGAGCCAAGATGAAAAGAGTCCTTCGGCACTCAGACAAAAGCAGAACGACGCCAACGAAGACTTTGTGGCCCGTCAAGGCGGTGGACGGCAAGGCTTGCGTGACGACGAATACCAAACCACGGTGGAGCTGAACTACAGCGGCAACCTGGAAGGACTGCTCGACCAAATCGCTGCAAAAACCGGCTTGTTTTGGCGCTTCGCAGGCGGCGCCATCACCTTCAGCCGCATCGACACCCAGACCTTCATGATCAAGGCGCACCCGGGCGGCACCAAGTTTGCCGGTGACGTCACCGGTACGAACACCGAAAACTCAGGGGGGTCGATGACCGTTTCGGCCGGTTCAGAGACCGACTTTTGGGGCGGGCTCAACGAAAGCATCAAAAACCTGATTTCCCGATCTGGGCGCTATGTGCTGGATGCCAAAAACGGGACAGTGACCGTGATCGACTCCGTTGTGAATGTGCGGGCCGTCGGGCGCTTGATTGAGCGGTACAACGAGCTGTCACTGCGCCAAATTGTGCTCAATGTCGAGGTCTTGCAAATTCAGCTGGACGAATCCAAGCAGATGGGCATCGATTGGGCCACGGTCTCCAAGCAACTCCAGAGCATGTCTGGCGCAAAACTGACCTTGACCGGCCCTCCGGCCCTCTCCAACGCGACCACAGGCAGCCTGGGGCTGACCTTGTCTGGCGGCACAGGCCAGTTGGACAGCGGGCGCTTGTTGATCAATGCGCTTGAAACTTTTGGCAAAGTCTCGACCGCCTATTCGGTCTCAGTCTCCACCACCAATCGACAGCCGGTACCGGTCGGCGCACTGAACAACTTGTCGTATGTCAAACAGACATCGGCTGCTCTCACTTCAGCGACTTCAGGTCTCACCTCGGCTGGATCCCTGGTGCCCGGTGTGGTGCAAACCGGTTTCGCCATGACGCTCATCCCCACCATTTTGGACTCCAACCGCATCATGTTGCAGACCTCGATGACGATCAGTACGCTCAAAAGCCTCAAAACCTTCACCAGCGGTGGGTCTTCCGTCCAAACGCCAGAGGTGGACTCTTTCAACACCATGCAAAGGATGAGTGCGGCAACGGGTGACACCATCATTTTGATGGGCTACGAGCGCGAAGGCGGTTCTTGGGCCACCAACGATCTGGTTCAAGGCTCGCCAGTGCCCGGTTTCCGCTCGGGCAATCGCAGCAAAGTCAGCACGGTCGTTTTGGTCACACCTTTGTTGCAGGACTTTTGAGCATGTCGAGGTCCAGATACAGAGCGCGGTTGCAGCGGGCTTTGCAACGGCTTGCGAGCGCATGGCCTCGGCGCAAGCCAAACCAAGCCCCTCTGCAGGCGAATCTCAGCCCCACGCACACGCAACGAATAGGGCGCCATCGGTGGATGTTTGGCCTGCGTTGGCAGCCCTTGTCGCCCGAAGCCAAATTGGCGCAAGAGCTCAGCAAGCACAAAGCCCAAGGCGCCAAAGCCTATGCCCTCACATACACCTCAGACCTGCTGGGTTTGTCAGACACGGCTGCGCCCAAGGGCACTTGTGCTGCCGCATTGACCCTGGCAGAACAACATTCAAATGGTGGCAGTGAACTTTTCCTCTTCCAATTCGGCCAGGACCATGCGCTGATTGCCTTGAACCAAAGCTTGCCCGTGCCCGGTTTTGACCTGTGGGGCTCCAAATCTGCGATCACGGCCGCTGCCAAGTTGTTTTCGGACATCCATGGCGAGCAGCATGTCAGGCAGGTGGGCAATGTGGAGGGTTGGGCAGGCATCCAGCACCTGTCCCCGGAAACCGCCTTTGCCGAACCGGTGGAGCATGCCGAGGTCAAAACTTTTCAAAGCCTGAGTCAGTTGCTGCCCCTTGTTTTGGTGGCGTTGTTGTTGGGCTTGGGATTCGCGGGTTACACCTGGTACGAAACGCAACAGGAACAACTGCGAAGAGCCATGGCCGTGCCCGAAGACCCGAACATGGTCTATGAGCGCAATTTGCGGTCTGCCATGCAAGGGCTGGCGCCTGCAGGCATGGGGGCCGTCCACGCGTGGTCAAAGGTTCTGGGCAAGCAGCCCCTTCGCTTGGCTGGCTGGTCCTTGACCCAAATCAAATGCCGTCTTGAAGTGTGTCAGATGACCTGGCGTCGTGAGTACGGCAATTACCTTGATTTTTCCAATGCCGCCCAAAGCCAATTGGGGTCAATGGTGACCATCGAAAAATCAAAAGAATTGAACGACTCGACAGTATCGACAACCCATCCGATTGGCTTGACGGAGGTGGCCCGCATGGACCGCCAAAGCCTGCCCCTTGCCACCGAAGCGCGCAAATTGTTGGGCGCCCAACTGCAAGACTTGCTCCTGCTGGGGGCTGGCCAGGCGGTCATGACCGATCCGTCGCTGTTTGGCGGGCAGGGCGTTGGCGCCAGCCTCGCGGGTTTGCGCAAACCCGTGCTGAAGGGCGAATTCAAGATCGAAGGCGCGCTGTGGATGCTCAATGAGTTGGCGCTGCCGGCATTCGCCGTGCCGGAAGGCATCGAGTTGAATTTTCTGCCCAGCAACAGCGCGGACCCCCAACAGATCGTTTCTACAAAGTTTGTATTGACCGGAGGATATTTTTCAAATGCGAGCAAGCACTAAAACACCATGGCCTGCGGCCGTGATCGCTCTGGTGGCGCTGGGTGCCCATGCCCTGGTTGGGGCGCAAGTGCCTGCCACTGCCCAGGCGGTTGAACGCAGCGCCCCAAAGGCCCAAGGCACTGGCTTGAATGTCTCTGAATTGGCGAGCGTCGAAAAACAAGCTCGCGAGTTGGAATTGCTGCGAAAAATCAGCGGCTTGTCGGCCACATCCGGTATCCCCACCGACAAAAAAACCAATTCCGGTCCGGCCAAATCGCGGCCGGTCCTGTGGTCATTGAGCGGTGCAACGCATCGGTACCAGGCTGAAGTGGTTTACGACAAAAAGCTGATCATCATCAGTTCCGGCCAGGACCACGTCCCATCGCTGGGCAGGTTGGAATGGATCGACGACACGGGCGTCTACATCCGCCCGCCCAAACGCCACAAATTGGACAAGTCATGGCTCAACAGCACGGGCATGTTGGTGCTGTCGGCCCCCAGGGATGGGCAAGATCAGCCGGTTCTGGTCGATCAGGCCAGCCACCCAGCATCGGCCTTGGGCATGGGGCTGGTCGGGGGCGGCTCGGTCGTGCCTCTGGTGTTGCCGCAGGCCGTTCCCGGTCTCAGGTTCAGCGGTCCGGCCACCTTTGCACCTTTTAACAACCCGGCCGCATCCACCGCACCCGCTACAACCACGACCATGACCCCGTTCGGTCAAGAGCTGGCGGAGCGGCTGCAGGCCATGCCCGCGCCAGCCCCAGCGGCCAATTCCGATAAAAATGAACAGAAGGCGAAATGAGGCCCATGCCCGAGCACGCCGCACTCCAAAGTCATGGCCATCAAGGTCACTTGCGCAAACTCACGGACCTGCCTCAACACTCGGAGGTGCTTACGGCAGCCAGTTTTGGGCGCGGACAGGGTGCATCGACTTCCAGTGGTGGACCGTTCAACATCTTGAGCATTGCCAATGCGGAGAAAAAAGCCTATCTGATCTCCACAAAAAGCACCGTTTTCGCGCCGGAATGGTTCCATCAAATGGAGCAAACCCGCCTGGCGGGTTACAGCTATGTGGGGCACTTCACCGCCGAGCCCGAAGTGCTGGAAATGCTGGCCTTGGGCACGTCCGCCCAAGGCAAACATGACCGCCATGCGCACGACGAGGATGGTCGTGTCAAGGCCACCCTGGTCAGCGAATCGGCCCCTTTGTCTTGGTTTCAACGGGTCGTAGGGACTTGCCTCGAAATGGGCGCGAGCGATGTCCACTTTGAAGTGCGCCAAGAAACCACCACCATCCGCGTGCGTCGCGATGGCGTGATGCGCCGTGTGATGACGATCCCCAGCCATGTGGCCATTGACGGTTTGTCTGCCAGCTACACCGTATTGGCGGAAGAGCGCTCCCGTTCCGAGGTGGCGTTCAACATCCAAGCGGCCCAAGCGGCCATGATCCCACTGGAGTTTGGCCGCCACAAAATCAACCTGCGCTACCAAAGCCACCCAGTGGTGGGCGGTTTGGACGCCACGCTGCGTATCCTCAAAGTCTCGGTGGACGCCAGCTCCGCGCTGCTGAACCTGCACACCTTGGGCTACACACAACAACAAGTCGAATTGCTGGAACTGGCCACGGGCTCGGCCAACGGCGGTGTCTTCATTGCCGGTGTCACCGGATCTGGCAAAACCACCACGCTCAATGCCATGTTGCGCGCCATCGCCAAAGAAGGCATCCGCAAAGTCGTCTCGATCGAAGACCCTGTGGAGTATGTGGTGCCGGGTGTGTCGCATTTTTCAATTCAGCGCCAGGCCAACAACGATGTGGCCAAAAACCCGTTTTTGGGCGCCATGCTGGCCTTTTTGCGGATGGACCCGGACGTCGGCATGATCGGTGAAATCCGCGACGCGGTGTCGGCCCAAATTGCGCAGGCGGCCATTCAAACTGGCCACAAAATTTTCTCGACCGTCCACGCCACTTCGGCCTTGGGCGTGGTGGCCCGCCTGAACTCGCAGTCCATTGCCTTGCCCCGCGACATGATGTGCGGCCCCGAGTTCATCTCGGCCCTGGTCTACCAAGTCCTGGTGCCCAAGAACTGCCCCGAATGCCGACGGCCTGCCACCGAGGTCATGACGCCCGAGGATTTGGCCCCATACGCCCAGTTGTTCGGTTTGAATCTGGACCACATCTACTGTGCCAGCGATGAGGGCTGCAACTCCTGCCGCGTCAATGGCCTCGATTACAGCGGCAGCATTCGCGCCGGTGTGAAAGGCGTCAAGGTGGGCGCCGAAGTGATCGTGCCCGACGAGACCCTGCTGCAATTGTTGGGTGCCAGCAAAGACATCGAGGCGCGCAACCACTGGCGCAACCAGCGCACATCGCGCTTTGATGAACCCGACACCATGGGCAAAGAAGCCTGGGGCCATGTGCTGTACGACGTCTCCCAGGGTTTGGTGGACCCCTTTTATTTCCAGAACATTTTTGGGCACCCCTCATTGTTCAAAAACGCGGTGACACCCACACAACCAAACCACCTGCATTGAGAAAAGTGACACCATGAACCTGTTGGACCAACTCAAGCTGTGGTCGGCACGCCGCACCTTGCGGCAAGAGCGCAGCGCTTTTTATTTTGACTTGGCCATGACCTTGCATGACCGGGTTCCTTTGTTCTCGACCTTTGGAAAATACGAGGCGCGTGCACGCCGACGCACACCGGCCATGGCCCCGGTGTATTTGCACATGGCGCGTGCCATCCAGCGTGGCTCTCTGGCCGAAGCCATGCAGGGCGTGGCCAGCCCCATGGAAATGATCGTGCTCGACGCGGTGCAGACCGGTGGTGATGAGGGCATGGCCAAAGGCCTGTCTTTCTTGTCCGAAACCGTCACCAAAACCGATGGCATGCTCGACGCTGTGCGCAAGGCGGTCACTTACCCGGTGCTGCTGCTGCTGGTCTTTGGCGCCATGCTCACGGGTTTTTCCAAATTTGCGGTGCCGGTTCTGGCTGAACTCATGCCGCCCGACCAATGGCCGGCCATGGGGCAGTTGCTGTATGCCATGTCGCAATTCATCGAGCATTACGGCCATGTTGCGCTGGTGGTTGTGCTCAGCGCCATGGGCCTGTTCATCTGGTCCTTGCCCAATTGGACCGGTTCGCGCCGCGTGCGACTGGACCGCATGGTGCCGTACTCAATTTACCGCGACTACCAAAGTGCCATTTTGATCCTGGCCCTGGCGTCCTTGATGCAATCGCAGGTTTCGCTCAACGCCTCCATCGAGCGCGCCCTGCGTTTTAGCAACCCCTGGATGCGGTGGCATTTGCAGCGTGTGCTCAAGCGCCTGTCCAAAGGCGACTCGCGCTCCTTTGGCGCCGCATTCCAGACCGGTTTGCTCTCTACCGCTTTGGAAGATCGCATCCTCGACGCTTCCGAGCGCTCAGACCCTGTGGCCGCGTTCGTGCGCATCGGCACCGGTTCGGTCGAGCGAACAGCCCAGGAGTTGCAAAAATCCGCTGGCGTTTTGAACCTCATCTTGTTGACCATTTGTGGTCTGGTGCTGGGCATCATGATGATCGGCTTTTTCTCTACCAGCTTTGCCCTGGAAAATTCCATCCGATCCGCGACCACCCAATCGGTAGGACGTTGAACATGCGAAACGCGCCATCACCCAAACAAGCCAGGGGCTACGCCATCTTTGAAATCACGATTGCGGCAAGCCTCATCACATCCGCGATCATTTTTGGCCTCAAATATTACAAATACCAGGTCGAACTGGACCGTGCGCAGATCCTGGCCAGGATCTACCAAAACCTCAATGCGGCCATTGGCACCTACATGACCGTCTACTACTACGAATTGCGCAAGATTGACAAGGTCTGCAGCACCTTGGCCCTGGGAGAGGGCGGCACCCCGAATGCGGTGGACTTTTCGATTTGCGCGCTGGACATCCCCATGCTCGACGATCAGCTCAACCAACTCTCCACCGAGCCGCCAGTGCGTATCGCCAATGCCCTGCAACCCAAGATGGCAGAACTGGTGCGCTTGGGTTTGCTGCACAAGGAAACCTCTGAAATCCCACCTTTCGCCCACCACAAGACGGTGCGCAACAGCAGCGGCCAATTTGAACCCTTTCGCTTTGCCTTTCTGATCGAGCATGCCTGTGTGGGCGCCACCCGAATGCCTTCGGCCAACACCCTGCCTTCGTGCCTGGACAACAACCAAGACTTGCGCACCTATGTGTTCAACACCCAGCCCTATTTTGGGCCCAATGCCACAGACGCTGCCCAGCAGCTGTCGTGGCTGGGCGAGGTGGCCGTCAAAGCCGGGGCCGATGCCGCCATGACCACCAGCCTCACCCCTGTGCCGGGGGAGCTTTATGGCCACAAAGGCGCATGGCAATTGGACAACCCCTTGCGCAATGCCAGCACCGGCAGGGGTGTGACCCACATGGTCATCATGGTCAACGGGTATGGTTCCTCGGGCTTGTTGCAACTGACCCGCCGTGATGGTTCGATGTGGCCCACCGACCATTGGAATTTCAACCAAAAAGACATCACCAACATCCGCCGTCTTGAGGTGACCGAGCGCATGAAAATCCCCAAGAAAACTTTGGGCACCAGCTGTGATTTTGCGACCGAAAGCACGGCTTTTGACGACGATGCGCGTGCCTTGATGATTTGCGACAAAGACCCTGCGGATACGACAAAGTTCAAATGGCTGCACACCCGGGGCAAGGGGGCGGCCAACTGGGACGATTACATCGACGTCACCTTGACGGCCCGACCCAATACATCCAATCGAAACAGCACCGTAGAAACCTTGGTGACTTTTGCCAGTGCCAAGGGGCCACTGGACCAAATGACCTATTCCCAATTGCCGTCGCCTTCGAATTGGACTGCGGCGACTTTCAGTTATGAGTTGGAGGGGTTGGACGCCTCGCTGTATGGCATGCCCACCATCATGCAAAACAACACCATGGACTACAGGCAAGAGATTCAAGACGATTGGTGTCCGGCGCACATGGGGGGAGGAATTTTTGGGGTCCTCGGAGGGACTGGTGTGGTTACGGGCT